>Ga0115851_101101_pt1 | contig 13807 bp, 12 predicted proteins | sample InSIn2gowninarea_FD_83865 | JGI IMG/M metagenome (GOLD analysis project Ga0115851, IMG submission 83865)
TCTTGAACTTTATCACGTTGGTTTTTTCTTTGCAATCCATTTAACATGGGGCAAAGATATCCTTAGTATTACCTTGCTTTTTTTTAGCATAGGGCAAGGTATTCATCATAATCTCTCACAATAAGATTTCTCTCCTTTTCTTATTTCCTTTTTTTTACATAGTGAATTAATAGTGAGGTGAATTATCTATTGAGTGTAAATTAATTTCAACATCCTCACTTACAATTGTATCACCATTTTCCTTTAAAGTGAGTGAACTCTCACTAGTAGTATTGATGGCCATCGATGACCTAGCATTTTATGTCCATGATCTATAGAAATAATGCTTTTATGGTTGTAAGAATAACCACTTATCCTTCTTTTTTTCTTTTTCTTTGCATGGCATGGATGGCATCCATGCTCTGAGAAATTTAGAAATGAAAGCAAAAAATAAAAATGTACAATAATGTACAAGTACTTCATCAAAATGCATCATTGTGTTGTAAGGTACCGATCTAAGCTATCACACATAAAAGCATTTGAGATTTATAGTATTGAAGGTTTTTGGGTCTTATTTTACATCCATAGTGGATAATATATATGCTCATGTTCTTGTTTCTTCAACCACAATATATGGATCCAACCAATTGGGCTCAAATTTCCCTTTTACTTCATCATTTGTAGTTGTCTTGTTTATGTTCTCCTTGAGGACCAAGTCTCCTACTTGGAATGATTTGGGCTTCACCTTTTTATCATATGCAATTTTTAGATTTGCATGATATAACCTTTGATGTTCTATTGCATGGATTCTCTTTTCATCCAAGGCCTTTAACTAGGACAATCTTTCTTATCGTTCTTCTTCCTCTAAAATTTCCACATGTAGTGAGATTCCTAATGAGGGAATATCTAATTCAAGGAGACAATATCTTCATCACCATAAATAATTTTTTTTTCTCCAATAGTAGTCCTAATGCTAGTTATATATGCCCATAAAGCATATAGTAATTTTTCATGTTAGTCTCTCTTGTATCTATTCCATGTCTTGGAGAGGATTTGCTTAAAGGTCATATTATGTGCTTCAACTTGTCCATTACCTTAGGGATAATAAAAAATAAATAAAAATTGAGTAATATGAAACTTCTTACAAGAATATTTCATGTATTTACCTTTGAAATTAGGACCATTATCCAAGATCAATTGTTGTGGCATACCAAATCTTCTGATGACATTTTCAATAAGAAACTTGATGATCTTTTATTAAACAACAAACTTCATTGGTACATCCTCTACCCATTTTATGGGTAGTTCCATGGTTGTGATGATGAATTTATGCCCCTCTCTAGAATGTGGATTGATCATGCTAATGAAATCAATGCCCCACATTACAAATAGCCATGGTACAACTATGGGATTGAGTTTTTATGATGGCATCTTCTCAAGATTGGACTATTTTTGATATTATATAAAACTATCAACATGTTCTTTATAGTCATCTTACATAGATGGCCAATATTACCCAATACGTAAAATCTTTGTATACAATTCCTTAATAAAGAAATACCCCCAAATATCCCATCATGCATAGACAACCCAAAGTGGGGCGACCCCTCTCCATATAAGAAAGGAGGAAGTATCAAGGTTGCACCACCATTTTATTGGTAGATTTTATGTTATGAAAAATGGTAGAGGGATGTGCTCTTGACATTTAGACCTACAAGAAAATAAATGTTAGAGGGAGTCTCAACACTCTAGTCCCTCAATACCCTATATTTTTATCAAAGAGAGGTATTAAACCTACTTTATGGAATGTATAACCCCTAACCCAAAACTAAATGGGAATTAGAAAGCAAGGAAATGGCTACAATGCAAAGTGATATGCTCATGTTATGATAAGATAATGATAAAATGATAAAAACAAGATAAACTACCATGAATCTAGATTATAATAATGCTACATGCTACATGCTCATACAAATACAAGAAATATTATACACAAAGGATACAAGTTATCCAATGGCTCCAATATATCTCCCAATGCTCTACAACACTTGAAAGGATGATTAAAACATGTCATAGGGTGTGCAATAGGTGGATATGGCTTAGGATCATGCTCAAGGGTTCAATTATATGTGGGAAGAAGGTTAGTAATGGTCAAGATATGAAATGATTCGAATAGAGAAGAAAGGGAAATAATTTAAAATTTGAGTTTATAGATATAACGTCAAACAAGTAGGCCAGTTGACCTAAATGATTGATCGACTAGCAGGCTAACCAATCAACATTCTAGGGAAATCATTATACCAGTTTAGGGATCGATCACATATAATATCAAAATGGTTATGATGAAGTGATTAGGCAAAAGCATCGAGATGAAAAATGATTGAGGTCGATAGGTGATTTTGAGATGCTTACAGATTCCCCCTTTTGAGACGAGTTTCACAAGATACGAAAATTAATTCAAAAGCTAAAGGGGAAATGATGATGATGATTGATAAAGGATGAATGATGAAAATATCAATAAGGTATTGATACTAATTAATGATGAAATGACTAATGATATTTTATTAACAAACAAGGGGATGTGAAGGTATACAAACCCACCACATGCTAAGGGAAAAATACTAGGCACTAAAAAAGGTATGATCAATGCAAGGGTGACCAACTAAATGGCTATGATGAATGCTTGAGACTCAAGGTGAGTCATGCTCAAAGATATGATCTTGCCACCAAAAGTAAACATTACCCCATTTTTAATGGAAATTAAAGCATAAAAAATCATAGCAATTATCTTATTGTAAGAGATTATGATGAATACCTTGCCCTATGCTAAAAAAAAGCAAGGTAATACTAAGGATATCTTTGCCCCATGTTAAATGGATTGCAAAGAAAAAACCAACGTGATAAAGTTCAAGATAACTTTTACCCATGCTAAATGGAAAGCAAAGGAAAAATATAAGATACCCATGCCCCATGCTTAATAGAAAGCAAGAGAGTAGAATTATAGGACCTTTCCCCATACTAAATGTAAAGAAAGGTAAACAAGTGATAGGCCTTGCCCCAATGTGAATGGAAAGCAAAGAAAAAAATGATAAAATATTTCCCCATGCTCAATGGAAAGCAAGATGAATAATATATCTTCCCAAAATGATATCTCTACCCCATGTTAAATGGAAATAAAATATGATAACAAGTGATCAAAGTGATAGTGTGTGTGATGTGATGCAAAATCCAACATAGTTGTGTCGAGGGTACATATGGCTATAACACCTCAAGGTGCCAACACTATCCTATCATAACTAGTTTGTACCATAATAAAATGATAACATAATGGTGACATAATCATGTCAAGGTTACATATAGATATAACACCTCGTGTTGCCAACATTATCATGTCGTAACTAGTCTGTACGCTTAAAAGATAAGGTAAATACTCAAAATGATAACCTTGCCCTATACTCAATGGAAAGAAAGGAAGAACAATGTTGCAGGATAAATTTTCCCAATACTTAATGGAAGGTAAAGGATATATCTTGAAAAAATATCTTCTCCCCATGCTAAATGGAAAGAAAAGATAAAAATGATCAAGTGATAGTGCTAAATTCATGATGTATGATAATGTTGTTGATATGTTGAGATGCCAATGTGATATTCTCTATGACTTATGATAGTTGATATCTCAATCTGTATTCAAGGAAAATAAGGTGATGTCAAAAAAACATCATAAAGTTATTGATAAGCTTCTCATTAATCAAAGATATTGATATGCTCAAAGACTTGATTTGATAAGATGAGAGATTTCTTGATGATAAATGATTTTCTTGATTTGATTTTGATAAAAGATATGATAAATGATTTAACTTGATGTTCAGATCATGATGAAGATATGTTTTCTCATTGATTAACTGATGATGATAGAGTGAGAAAGGAGATTCATTTATTTCAAATCTATTATCACTTATTCCATAAGACTATGTTTCCCTCAAAAACCATGATAGTCAACAATCTATGATCAATCCTGCAAGAATGAATTAAGGCAACCAAATAATATGATCATGACCCAAGTGGTTACATCCTCATAAGTAAATGAGGCCCATGGAAAAGTGATAATGACATATCCTTGAGTCGAATGAACTTCAAAGATATGTGCCTATAATGACATGATTGTGATGCTAAGATGAGAGACACACTTGATGAAAGTGGTTCAAAGATAATGATGAGGGGATAATGATGATCATGATGGAAATTATGATGTTGTGGGGGATGGCATGAGTTGATATGATAAATATAACATGATAATGTGACAAGGATGCATGCCACATGAGGAGGAGACCATGCTAGTCCTATCGATAAGTGATGATAAAGATAAGGCATGTTGATGGTGGGATATGAGTGATTGTTTTCCTACCCCTAAGTCTCCACTACTAGATGATCACAAAGGAGGATTAGGCTCTAGTATCAACTCCCAAGATGTCAAGATTATGAGGTATGATTGATGACAAATGCAAGTGATGGTGTTTAGATGAAAAGATATGATACCACTAAAGACAAATGATGATAATAAGTAAAGGATAAGGTCCATGTTTAATGGCTCATTCAATGAAGGTACTATAAGAGGATGGGGGAGCAACCTCATAATACTCCTTACCATATGATATTGAGGCTTCACTTTGATCATGTCTAGGCAAAGGATTGTTAAAAATCTCCAAATGCTAATTAGGTGGTACGATTGGTGCTCCTATTAATACTTTACCATTTTCAATAAGATCTTGGATATCATGCTTCAATCATATACACCCATTGGTGTTGTGTCCACTTTACCTATAATAATCATAAAACTCATTCTCTTTGTATCAAGGTCTTGTTGATGCTCCTAGATTCTCTTTTCTTTGAGGCAATATAAAAATATTTGCTTCTAATAACTTTGGTAGGATATCTAATAACGAATCCCCCAAATGAGTGAAATTTATTTATTTTATTTGATTGTTGGATTGCTCTTATTCATGCATGATTGTTTGAGGATCCAAATTTTCTTGGTTGACTTTATATGATGGTTTCTTTTGATATTCTTGATAGTTTTCATTATGTTTTTATTTTGATCATGATTCTTCTTTCATAGTTTGATGTCACCTGATTGGATCTTGACTTCTTTGATGAGCTTTTCTTGTGAAAATGCTTCCTTAAAAGATTTATGTTTTTGTATTTTCAAGATGGAGGAAATTTTCTTGTTACAACTATTTCTAAAGATCTTTATAAGCTCTTCTTTTGGTAGTGTGTAGGGCATATCCATTATAATTTATCTACATATACACATAGTCCAAAATTGATTCATATTCAAATTGGGATTGCTTACTCAAATATTTTATGGAAGCTCTCTTCCTAATGTTGATCCCAAAATGATCCAAAAATTGATTAGGCAATTGCTCAAAAGAGAAGATAAAATGTTGGGGAAGATTATTATACTAATCCAAAGCTTATCCCACAAGATTCATAGGGAAAGTTCTTAGCATAAGAACATCATCATTCACTATGATATAACATGAATATTTAAATTATCTTAGATATTATTTAAGATCCTCTTTTCCCTTAAACATTTCCATTTTGGGGACTTCAAACTTATAAGAAAAATCCTTAATTGGAACTGGTGGATGGATTGGTTTATTACAAAATTATCCATATGATAACTTGGTATTTCCTTGATCATTTAATCTTTATTCCATCTTATGCAAATTTTTTAAAATTTCATCATTCGTATTAGAAGGTGGATGAGATGATACCACTTGATAAATTGGACCTTGGTAATAATTTAGTGCTTGATTTTAGCCATGAAATTGATAAGTTGGATGATTGCTTGGTTTTTGGTTGGTTGATTATGGGAAATGTTTACTTATTATGCATGATAGGGTTGAATTACAAAACCTTGAGTCATTTTATTTTGCAACCCTTAAGAAGGAAATTAAGCTTGTCCAAGATATGGATCATGGAACTGTTGAAAGGATTGGAAATATTATTGAGTAGGGGTAATCCCCCATTATTGATAACCAACATATGTTTGAGTAAGATTAGGATTTTGAGATTGAATATATGTTGAGATGACCACTTGAGAAGAAGAAGGAAGTGATTGAGGTAAAACATTGATGTGCACCTTAGGTTCAGAAATATTAGGTGGCACATATGATTGGAAAATATCTTAAGGATTTAATATTACCAAGTTTCTAGGCATATTTGGTTGTGGCTCATAAGAGGAACTAGGTTGATCAATGCTAGCAACTTGAGGGGGTGGATTTGTGGTCCACAAGACTTGACAACCAATGTTTACCACTTTACCTATGAGGATGGATGAGTTTCCATAATTTGTGAAATTTTATTATCCTTTTGGAGCCTACACCACTCTTCAAATATTTGATAATTTTATTTATCATCATGATGGGGAGAGCGATATGGTATTAGAGTGTGAAATTAAAATTATGGATGTGATGATTGAACCAAAGAATCCAATTGAGAAATAAATTGAGCTTGGGGCAAGCTTGATGATAATTATTGCTCTTTCCTTGAAACAAAAGGTGAGATTGCAACAATTATGGATGGAGGAGCCAAAGAAGGTTGATTGATTCTATAAAACACTTCTTGAAAGGGATATTTTTGGGTTTTCTATTTTCTTAAAATGGTGAAGGAAGAATCAGGTTATTCTTGGGGTTAAGGCTTAATGGAATTGGATGGCATGTAATTATAAGGTTGAGGTTCATGATAGGGAGGTTCTATGGTTACAATATAGGGTTAAGAGGAAGGATACAAAGGTTGTGAAACCCTTATTTCTTCTCCCAAGGAATTATGAGGAGCTTCAAAAGGTTGGATCTTATAGATTGAGACATGAGGTGATGAAGTTCTAGATCTTGGATGGTGAGATTAAATATGTTGTTTGGTATTGAATTTATCAAAAGGGTATTGGATATAAGGATCACTCAAGAAATGTTCTTGTTGGGAAACTATGTCATCTCGGGTATCCACCACATTGTGATGGGGTGAGCTAGGTTCCCCAAACAAGGGGTTTATATGTAAATTATATTAGATGTATCTATATTGTTGGGGTCTCTCTTGGAGAGATGGATTAAAATCATGTCTAGAAGGTGAGGTAGGAATAGTAAACATTTGTGAAACATGTGGTGTATTTGGATTGGAAGAAGGATCTTGTTGGGATAAATATCCTAGTTGTCCCTCTTCCCTAGCTTGTGCCTAGTCTCAACCAAATAAGATTCATCCTACATATTAAGGTTACAAATAAGAACTTATATTGGCAATAGTGCATAAGAAAATTGTACCAATGGTGCCAAACAAGATTAAGAAAGTAAACACAAATCCTAAGTATTTTGTTAAATCTTTTTTAATGTATGAAAATATTTCCATAAAAAACCCTAGGATGATCTTTCAAGATAGAAATCATATATGCAAGATAGAAATAGTGTGAATATATTAATGGTGATTATATTGTCTAATTGATTCTTGTTCAATTTGGGGAAATTATATTTTTAATGACAATGATTTTAAGATTCTTTCACCTCTTTTGTAGTTTTCCTAGAATTATTCTAGTCCAATATTTTTGAGTGAGGCTCAGTATATTTTTAATAGAGGTGTAGTACATTTAATGTATCAACTTAGGTTGCTCACCTCATTCATGACCTCTGAGTGTGGGTTGGATCATGGTGATGAAATCCATGTTCCCTAGCTCAATCCTAGGCTCATGTAAAATTAATGCAAGTGCAAGAAAGAAAATATGACATGTAATGAAATGGATGCATAATGCAACTAATCCTATCACATATTATTCTTTTTCTTTTTGAAATAACACAATGATTTTGAAAGTAAATACTCCCACCTAAGTATGATATTTGTTTAGTTTCTTTTCATTAAATGCAAAGAAGAAAACAAGTAAATAAAATACTCCTAGGATGTAAAATAACAAACAAATCTATGCTAAAGTATGAAAAAAGTGGGATATAGGCCTAGGTTGAGGCTCCCATTCCAAGCTCCTATCACATACAATACCTATTTTACAAGCTCTAATCCTAATTGGTATGCTGCAAACCGGTTAGTAATACCAACTGATGGGTCGGTCAAAAAACCAACCAACCAATCACAATGGTACCTAGAGAGTTTTAAAAACTAAGTACGAAAGGAAAAATAAAATAATATTATTACAACCCATGTGTCAAATGTTAGTAGGGGACTACTACCACCTAGTTACAAAACTCAAAAACTATGCTATTTGCATACAAAATAAGATAAAACTATCCTGAGCCCTAAACTAGAACTAACTAGTACATATAGGATCAACTAACAAAGAGAGGTTGGTATAGTCTAGATCGATTGATAAATATAGATGTTGCAGGTTCAACTAGAAGTCTGAGAGTTGGTTGGGTGGTAACTGGTCTATAAATAATTGGTTGCATTCTATGGACCGATCTATAAGAAAATGATTAGGTTTCTAGTGACCTTCTCAAATTCTGTATTTTTAGGGCTTGGTTGTAGTATTATTAGGAAGGTTCCCTAAAATAATCAACTCATGTTAGTGAAGGAAACTATCTAAAAATGTAGGAAGAAAATATCAATACAAATACCCAAAAATAAAGGAGAAGAGTCAAGGAAACTTTTCTAGTTTTGCATATCATGGACCAAGGGACATCCCACCATGATCATCATCTTATGGACAACCCAAAGTGCGGTGATCCCTCTCCACATAACAAGGGAGGAAGGATCAAATTTGTATCACCATGCTATTGCTAGAGTTTATCTTATGATAAATGATGAAGGGATGTGCTCTTGATATCTAGACCTACAAGCAAACAAATGTTAGAGGGAGTCTCAACACTCTAATCCCTTAAGACCCTAGAGTGTGCTTAAAGAGAGGTGTTAAAACTCCTTGATGAAATGTAGACCCCCTAACCCATAATAAAATGGGCATTAGAAAGAAATTAAATACCTACAATGCAAAGTGATATCCTCATGATATGCTAAGATAATGATAAAATGATAAAAATAAGCTAAACTACCATGAATCTAGCCTAGAATAAAGCTACATGCTCACACGAATGCAAGAAATACCATAAAAAAAGGATACAAGTGCTCCAATAGCTCTAAGATAGCTCCCAATTCTCTCCAACACCTATAAGGATGATTAAAACATGTCATAGGAAGTGTTGTTTGACCAATTCCATGTATGGGATCAAATTTTCATTTTTGGTGTTGAATACCCCCTTGATTTGATTGACAAATAACTAAGAATCTTCATATATGATCATATTTTGAGAATTGAGTATGGATTTTCCTTCATACCCAAGATCAAAGCCTCATACTCAACCATGTTATTTTTGCACTAAAATTTGGGCAAACATTTTCATTAGAGTAATCTCTCCTTAAGGATTAATGAGAACTATTCTTATCCTAGTTCCTCTAATACACTACGAATTTCCATACATCCTTTTCTACTTCTTTAAAGGTTGTAACTTTGTCTCTAAACTCTTTTTGGTATGGAGTAGAATCTTCACATGGAGTATTGGCCACAAAAATAGTTATAGCCTATCCTTTTATGGCTTTTTTATTCATATAAATGATATCAAATTCCTACAAGAGCATTACCCATTTGGTTGGCTTCCCTTAAAGATGTGGCTGAGATATAGGGTACTTGAGAGAATCAACTTAAGACATCATAAATATTATTTTTTTATCATTTAATTCCTTATTTTCTCACTATCATATACAATAACATAACAAAAGTTCTTAATTAGTATATACCTTTTATCATACTCAAGAAATATTTTTGAAACATAGTATATTTCCATTTCTTTGTCATGATCCCCTTTTTTAGCTAACATTACCTTCAAATCATGATCTATATCTAATATGTATAATAAAAAAGGATTTTAATGATCAAAAAGAGACAATACAAAAGTATTGAAAAAACACCTTTTAATTGCATCAAATTCTTCTTGGAATTTCTTATCTCAAATGACCTTGACACCCTTCTTGAGAAATTAACTATATAGAGAAGTATTATCCACAAATTGAGAGATGAATCTTCTTACAACTATTACCTTGCCCTAGAAAATTCTTAGTTATTTGAAAGTATTTGAAGGAGGTATACCATTTATAGCCTTCATCTTCTTAGGATCCACTTCCATTCCTCTCTTAGACATAATGAATCTTATAAACTTCCTACTTGAAACTCAAAATATACATTTATGAGGCTTCAATCTAAGCTTCTATTTTTGTTTTACCCCTTAAATTTTTATTCTAAATATTTGATATGATTTTCTTTCTATATTTGAAAAAGATTTCATCTCTTTGATATGTTGCTTTTGTATTTTTGATACCAACAGGCATGAATTTGTAAAAAAATGTATCTCAAGGAGTGTAGAAGACTATCTTATGCATGTCATATGGATTTATTCTAATATAATTACCTAAGAACCCATTAATAAATGAGAAGCATCCATACCCAGTTATGGATTGTACAAACATGTCAATATGAGGAAAAGGAAAATTATCCTTTGGGCATGATTTATTGATGTCCCGAAAATTAGTACATCATTTAAATTCTCTAATTGGATTCATAATTGGGACTATGTTAGATATCCAAGGTAAGTAATCAATAAGCTAAATGAATCCAACTTTGAATTATTTTTCTATATCCTTCTTGACCAAAAGAGTTTGCTTGGGATGCATAAGCCTTCTCTTTTGCTTAACTAGATAGGCATCCTTATGAACTACCAAACTATACATCACAAGCATAGGATCAAGTGTTGACATATCATCATAAGTATAAGAAAATACTTTTCCAAATATCAACATGAAGTTATGATAATATTTTCTTTTTGATTCATTATACCATTTACCAATCTTTAGATCTTATTGTGCCTTTAAGTTGATGTCAATTATATCCTCATTCAAGAAATTCACTTCATCACTTAACTAATGAGGAATTATCAATGTCCCTATCCCTATTATAATGTTGAATCAGGTATGCATACCTCTTGTGAAAATCCCCCTTCTTAACCATCTAGTCCTACTACTATAGAAATGAGAAAGTAGACTAGTGTAATAAGAGATAGCTTGCTATGTCTCCAACATCTAACCCAAAGTATGCGTGAGGTTGGAAGCATTTAGTAGTCTTTATCTTAGGATATCTTCTTGGAAAGTTATTCCTTGTCTCCACTATATTCAAAATTGCATTTTTAATTTAGAATACATCCATGGATAAAATATATGATGGAGTGATAATAAGGAAGGGGGGTCTTCAATCTATTGACTTACCATGAATGCTACCAATAGCATTATTTATACCTATAGTGTGAATGCTCTTCCTTCATCATCTAGAGCATATTTAAAAACTTTTAAGATTTGCACAATTTCCACTATATTCATGGATTCCTTGCTCAAGTCTAAATCATTTCCTTCTAACCTTGATTTTGGTTCTAATTATTAGCTTGATTTAAGCCTAATTCTGAACCAAACTCATATTTGGAAGAAAATATTCATTTTAATCTCTTTCTATCTAATTTGGGAGTTGTTCCTAGACCTAGAGGTAATTATTTCATTCCTTTATCATTTTTTCTTAATCCTTTTCCTTTATACTTGCAATCTTCAATAATATATTTAAAAAAAAAAACCATTTTTGATATTGAGACCTTTGAGTTTTTTGTTTAACTTAACATATTTTTTTGTTGAGATTCTTCATCATTGAATTCATCTTCCATCTCTTCTACACTTGATGAAGTATCTTTATTGTAAAGGATTTGTTTTTGTTCCTTTTCATGTATACAAAGCAGCATTGATGCTCCTCCTAACATGGATACTCCTTGTGGCATTGATGTTGATAATCCTACTACTTATGTGGTCTACCAATGTCTTTTAAATTTATTAGGAGGTATGCGTCCTTGAAATAATATGTTCTCATTTTTTTTGTCAGCTTCTAGCTCTTTCTTCTTATTTCTTTTAGTATCTTCCATCTCATTAAATGGCACAAAGGTGGATTCAGTTATCCCAATCATGCTTTTTAAATCATCTTCAACCTTGATTGTATGCATCTTTCCTACTTTTTCAAACCTTATACATATATGTAAAGTGAATGGAATAACACCCATTGCATAGATCAATGATCTTCCTAGGAGGATGTTACATGGAAGCTTCTTATACATGAAATAAGTGTTTATATTAATGATATTTTTCCCTCCTTGCATTGGTAAGTAAATATATCCAATAAATTGGTTTTTCATGTTATCAAATAGTTTAATTATTACCATGAATCATTTGAAATTTTTGAGCAACAATTCCTCAAAGGTCTTGTTGTGTTACACAACATTTGTAAGGGAAACAATAGTTGAAGAGATTTTGTTGGATGATTTCATACCTAACTTTGAATGCCCCTGAATTTATAGACCTTGTAATTAAGAATATAGTGGCTATTAGCGAAAGATAACAGATTTGGGGATATTTTGATGAGTGACATCATCCCCAACTGTAAAAACTCTAGACCCTAGAAACACTTAGCAGTGGATAACATATCCTAGGAGATTTTTTAATGATTGCTTCCTCCAAGATATAAAAGAATCGAATTATAAATGATGAATTTAATAACATATAAATCCTAAAGTATTGTATACATTAATGATATCCCAATGGCTAAAATAGCCTTAACCCATAAGCCTCAGAGATAAAATATCAAATATTAATATAAGAAAGAACAAGTGATAGTTAGAACTAGGGGGATTTTCAAGCATGATGTTAATAATTAGTTATTGTAGGTGAATTGGAATACAACACCCAAATATGTTAAAAAGACTATGATCAAGTCTCCATCACTTGCACCAACACTTGGGTCCATCCAATCTAGGATGTGGGACCCCATGCCTATGTCAATGAGTTGATATTGACACGCATTTACCTATGGTATTAAGAGTTGGTTGCACCAAGATTTATACACTATATACTAATCTTATCATCCAGGAGCCATGAGCCACACAAATAGACAAAGTAATTATCCATTAGCTAATTAGAAATAATTAGAGTTACATTTTCAAAGTATAGAAGATTTTGAAATAGTACAAGTATGTTGTAGCAAGAACTAGTTGTAGAAATAATTGGGAGCATCTGAATAAAGACCAAAAATAAATGAGGTAATTTTAAAATATTACTATAAAAGGTCCATATTTGCTCTCTAAATGATCAAATGATGGTCAACAACAGTTGTAGCAGCCATTTGAACATTAAATGTCTGAAGCAGTGAATCATCAAAGCTTCTTGAATATTGAACCAAGCCACATGAGCATTGAATTTTGTACCTCTATAGGACTAATGGGAGCTTATCTCCATACTATGTAAATTACATTATAAATAGTTATGTAAATAGATGAAGAAAGGGTCAAAATTTGAGCATTATCTCCCTCCTTATAGTGCATATACTCTCATATATTTTAGTATAATATAATTAGCTTACCCTCTCTTATTTATGGTTATCAAATTTGTTATCCTTGGATGTATGAATGCATGTGATTATACTTGTGGCTTTGTGATGCAATCACAAGACCCTAAGTATGGGCGAACTTGTTGTTCCCAGTGCTTAGAAATGGACTACAACCTCAACTAGTAATGCTTAGGCTTGGTTATGTTTAATTTATTTCTAGTTATTTTCTTTCAGTAATTATTTCCTACATTTCCTTTCAGCATACTCATTCTCTGTAATTTCTTTTAGTTTTTTTTTTCCTTGAGGTTTATTAAGGCCTGTTGATCACAAAAGTGTAACCTGGGTGACCCTATAATTCTCAAGTGCACTCCATAA
>Ga0115851_100156_pt1 | contig 13804 bp, 12 predicted proteins | sample InSIn2gowninarea_FD_83865 | JGI IMG/M metagenome (GOLD analysis project Ga0115851, IMG submission 83865)
AGAGTAATCAATTAAAGAGAGTAGGGATTGTTCAGTAGTCATGTGACTTGTGTAGCTACTATATGATAGCCAAGTCTTATCTTCAAGTTTTTTTAGGCTTACAATTGAAAAAAATAATTTGTCTTCACTATATCCATGCTCTACTCTCCATAGTGGGCTTATTTACCTTCATTTACTTATTTTAATCTACACTCATGATCAAAATAGATAAAATTTATTGCAATAAAAATATTGCAAATTTTTCTTATCATTACCTCTTTTTCCTCTTCCAGAATGTCTCCCCCTTGATGTATATGTTGGTTCCTTTTATGTATATTATTCTCTTCCTCTTCCTACTTCTCTTCTTAATATTCCTTTTCCTCTTTAACCTCTACATTTTCCTTCATTCTCTTTGATGGAGAATGCTTACTCATTACTGTTACTTGCTACTATTTTTGTTCTCTTTAAACCTCTCTCTTCATGCAATGTAAGAGAGCCAATCAAATGGTCAATTTCCATGGTTGAGAGGTCCTTTATTTATTCAATAATGAGTTCTCAGTTAAGGTTCTCAAAACTTTCTTGATGATGACCTCTTTCTTAGTCTTCTCTCTAAGAGTGGCCATTTTATTGACTATGGCTTTCACTCTTACATAGTAATCTCCATCAATATGCTTCTCTTTTTATTTAAAATTTCAAACTTCCTTATCAATGTTTGGATTTTCACCTCTTTCACCTTGAAGCTCCCATGGTAGCCTTCTCTCAAATTTTTCCATGCTTCTTGGGTTGATATACAAGCTATGATTCTAGGAAAGATGCTTTTGTCCAAAGTTGCTTGAATGAGGGAGAGAGTCATGCAATTCTTCTTCTCTTTCTCATTTGAATCCTTCTTTGCATCTACACTTAAGGTACTTCAATCAATCAAATCATTGTATCCAACCTCCATAATATCACAGTAGCCTCTTCCCTTTAGGAGAGTCTTCATGCAGATAATCTAGTACTCATAGTCACTCCTATCAAACTTTGGAATGTGAATTGCATTTGAATTGCTTACCATGGTTTCTCTTCTCTTTATGGATAGCTTTTTGAACCCAATATTATCCAATGAATGTTATGACCCCATAACATGTATTAGGAATAGTAATTTTGTGTTAGTCCCATATGCACTATGCATTCGGTTACTTATGTTGTAAAATCTATTTATAGGGTGTTTCCCTATTAAAAAGAAAAGGAAGAAGAATGAGTTGAGTTTTATGTGAGAAGTGATTCTCAAGGAGGTGCTCCCCTAGAAGCGATGCAAGTGATCCATTAGTGTACTTTTGTAGGTGATTTTGTCTCTTATGGGTAGTTTTGTTGCTAGTGCAAGTGATTTTTATTATATATGAGCGATTTTGTGTGTTGAGTGGTTTTGGTTTGTTAGGATCCCATATGCTAACATTTTCATGTTAGTATTAGTTAGTTTAATTAATGTGTCGGCCTATATTGTAAACCATAATATTTTGATTGTAAGGGTGGGGCTCGATTTTGCATTTCTATTAGGGTTAGGGTTAAAAGATTATAAATAGGCATAAGTATGTGGAAAAACATATCTTGAACATTATTTTTCACATTTGGAGTTGAGAGGAGGTAGCCCCCTTGAAGCGGCCTATGATTCTGTTACCATTCAGTAAAAATCCTATCCTTATATGCTATTTTATGTTCTATGATCATCGCATATTCTATTATTTCCATTGGAATCATTGTCTTTTTCATGCTCAAATTGACAATTGTTTACATTTTTGTAATATTTCCCTTTTATAAATTGTAGCATTGTTACATCTGGTATCAGAGCTCTTTCTAGGGCCATTCTATTGCAGGGAATTTTTTTTTCTTAGAGGTCTAAGCTAGAAACCATGTACCAAGGGTTTTAAAATATCTAGGAGGATCTATCATTTTTGGCTAAGCACACTTGCCCATAAAGCTATGTGTGAAGTGAGGTGCAAAAAACTCTGCATCAATACCCATGCCTTAGACAAAACCCTACATAGAATTGGACTCTACGTACCAAAAGGTATATCAAAGACTATCTAGGCTCAAAACAAAAACTAGGTAGGAAGCTATGTCGATCATTTGTAAACTGTAGTGCACTAGTAAGTGCCATTGGAAAGTTACTTATCATAGAAGCCATCTTCGTAGCCTCTTTCCTTGTGAAAGTTGGATAGGAGGGGTGTTTAGACAAGCCTATAGAGCAAATAATCCTTACCCTAGAATCATTCCATTACATAAAGAACCTTGAAGTAAGAAGTAGAATGTTTGAATTGCAGTTTTTTAAAGCCATCAAAAATAGCAGTTTAGAAGTAGCAAAATCTTCAAAGCTAAATAACTAAAAATCTATACCATTTTAGCAGTTGTTAATAAAAGCAGAAAGACCCATAGACATAAAACAAAAAAAGAGTCTAAGAGCTCAAAAATCATCATCGGGATACCTAGTCCATTGTGATCATCCTTTCGAGTTGATCATTTTGGGATACTACACCCATACACTTTTTTGGATACTTTCTAATAATAGTAGTTTTTAGAATTAATAGTTTTAGAAAGAGCAATTTTCAGAATTAATATTTTAGAATTAGCAGTTCACATAAATGGCACCTGAGACAAGATCCCACATAGCAGCACAAGTAGATCCTACTATGATGACATTTCAAACTATGATCCAACAAATGGAAGATACACTTACCAACACATTCAGGTATAAAATCTGATAACTATAGACCCAAATACAAACCCTTGATAGTAAGTGTGATAATGCTCAACTAAGTATCAATCATACCCATAATGCAAATAGTTCATAGTAGTCATGATAATCAGGAAACACCCATGGGCATCACCAAAACTTTCAGGGACAACAAGGTGGTTTCATTCTTCCATGCACAACTAAATTAGATTTTCTTTGATTTGATGGAGAGGATCTCACTAGCTAGATTTATAAGATCAGACAATATTTTACATTGAACCAAATTTCAAAAGATTTGAAGGTGCATATGGAAACCTCCCATTTGGATCGAGAGGCTCTCCAATGGCACCAATGGTATTCAAAAACTCATCTTGATCCTTCATGGGATGAATTTACTTAAAAATTATTGATCCATTTTGGTACGAGTGAGTATGAAGATTTTACAGGGGCATTGACCAAGTTGCATCAGACCACGATAGTTAAAGAATACCAAAACCATTTTGATAAATTAGCTAATCACAAAGAGGGGTTAGATGACACATTTTTTACAAGTTGCTTTATTAGTGGATTGAAGGAAGAACATAAAATAGAGGTCAAAATATTTAATCCCAAAACTATGATGGATGCTATTGCCTTGGCAAAGCTTGCTGAAGATAAGGCTAGTGCTCAACGAAGAAATGTAAGGCCTCCATTCACAAAGACACACAATAATTCCCATTCCTCAAATAACACAAGTGCTCCACCACCAAACTGAATGATGCACACCAATAAATTGACATGGGAAGAAATGGAAGAGTGTTGAAAGAAGGGATTATGCTATAATTTTGATGAGAAATTTGTTCACGGTCATCATTGTATGCAACAAAAATTATATTTACTTAACGTTGATGCTCCTAGTGAGGAGGAATATGAGATTGCACCTAAAGAGACTATAGAGGAAGTTCCAGATGAAGAGGCCCTGGTTATATCTTACAATGCATTGTCCAAAATTACTACCCCACAAATGATGAAGGTCAAAGGATTTTTTTTAAAATGCACTCTCATCATACTATTGGATTTGGTTAGTACTCATAATTTCATTCATCCATGAGTGGCTACAGCGGTTGACTGTTACATCCATCCTATAAATAATTTTGAGGTTATGGTTGGTAATGGTGGAAAAATAGCATGTAAGGGCACATGTCACAATGTCAAACTAAGCATGGGCCACTATACCTTGAAAAGTGACATGTATGATTTACCACTTGGGGGATGTGACATAGTTTTGGGGGTGCAATGGATAAGAACTTTGGGTATGGTGCAATGGAATTTTGCAAAGTTATGGATAACCTTCTAGGTAGATGAACAAGAGCATACTCTCAAAGGATTACAGGATGGACCTTCAAAAATTATGAGCTCCCAATCGCATGGAAAATATCCTATGAAAGACTAGGAAAGGAATGTTGGCATAATTATCCTATTTAGCAATCATTAAATCAGAAGTTATAGAGCCTAAGGATCTATAGCCATATCTTGTGATATGTGTTAATGATAAAAGGGTGAGATAGTGGGTACTCCAAGACTCCTTTAGCCTCTTCCCATACCTAATTGCACATGGATCGATATCTCAATGGATTTCTTTGAAGGCCTTTCTAAATACAATGGTAAATTAGTTATTCTAGTGGTGATCGATCTGTTATCCAAATATGCTCATTTTGGTTCATTGGCTCACCCCTACAAGGCATTGATAGTGGAATAATTATTTATGGATAAAATTTTCAAACATGGCATACCAGAGATGATTATCCATGATTGTGATCCCACTTTCACAAGCCATTTTTGGCAAGAGCTTTTCAAGTTGCAAGGTACCCACTTAAACATGAGCTCAACATATCATCCACAAATTGATGGTCAGAATAAAATTATCAATAAATGTTTGGAAACATATTTACATTATTTTGCATCAATATAACCTATGCATTGGGTATGATGGCTTCCCTTAGCAAAGTGGTGGTATGATACATCTTATCATTCTGCTAGCAAGATGACCTTGTATAAAGCAATGTATGGTCAAGCTCCACCAATAGTCACCTCATTTATTATAGGTACCAGTAAGGTTTAGGTATTCAACTTAGCATTGGTCACTCGAGATGATATTATTTGACTACTTAAAGATAATCTTCAGATAGCCCAACATCGTATGAAGCAATAGGTAGATCAACAACATGTTGAAAGGGAGTTCTAGGTAGATGATGTGGTATTTTTGAGGTTGCAACCTTATCACCAAAAATTTTTAAAAATAAAAGGCCCATAAAAATTGGCCCTCAAGTTTTATGGTCCATACAAGGTGTTACAACGCATTGGCCCAACAACATATAAATTACTGCTTCCTGATTCTTCCAAGATTCACCCAATGTTTCATGTATCCTATCTCAAGAAAGTGGTTGGATCAAAGGTTTGAATTTAGACATGATTACCTAAGCTCGTAGAGGATGGATTAATGAAAATCATACCTAAGGAAATTCTCGATCATCATTCACAGTAGCTTCGTAACTACACCATCACCAAAGTCCTTATGCAGTGACAAGGTATGCAACCTGAAGATGCAACATGGGAAATACTTCACCAGCTACAGCAATAGTTTCCATAATTCAAGCTTTGAGGACAAAGCTTCATCCCAAGAGGGGTGGCATGTTAGGATCCCATATCCTAACATTTTGGTGTTATTATTAGTTAGTTTAATTAATGTGTCAGCGTATATAGTAAACCGTAATATTTTGATTATAAGGGTGGGGCCCAATTTTACATTTCTATTAGGGTTAGGGTTAGTAGATTATAAATAGGCAAAAGTATATGGAAAAACATATCTTGAACATTATTTTTTACATTTGAAGCTGTGAGGAGGTAGCCCCCTCGAAGCAGCCTGTGATTCTGTTACCATTCAATAAAAATCCTATCCTTATATGCTATTTCATGTTCTATGATCATCGCATTTTTTGTTATTTCCATTAGAATCGTTGTATTTTTCATGCTCAAATCGATAATTGTTTACATTTCTACAATATTTCCCTTTTATAAATTGCAGCATTGTTACATGGTTGCATGGGTAGATTTATGTAGTGTAGGCCCATTTTATCTTTTTGGTATATTTATGGGAGATCTAGAGTAGAAGAATGCAAGTGAAAGCACATCCAATCATAGAATGCATGTGTAGTAGTTTTGTTGGTGGAAGATATCTTGAGAGGATTTGAGGTTGTATGTGGGCATTTGGAGGTAGATTTAAAAAAGCAAGTGGTAAGGATGGCTAGATCTAGTTTGTGGGGGAATAGATGACTTTGTGCTTGCAGTACGATGGATGATCATTGACTAATCTAGAATAAGCGATGGTGGTGTAGAGATAAGGTAGATCATGGATGCATGATCTATGTGTAATTTGGAAGCAACATTAATGTAGGGAAAAGATAGATCATGGGTGAAGTAGATCTAGGAAGAGGGGCACATAAGGAGCAGGTTGGTTGGCCGAAAACATCTTGAGAGGAGTAGAGACTATGCATAAGGTAGATTCATTGGTGGAGACAAGGATGAGAAACATATGCAAAACATGCCATTTGGGGGGCAGTTGATATCACAATTTTGGGAGGAGTGACCTTTTGGGACATCTTGATATTGCACCAATTTTTTCCATTTTTTTTCAATCCCTTATAAAGAGGTCATCTTTGAGTTTGTGAACAAAACCTATTGGACACTCTAATTTAGGATATTTATATTAGTTATTAAAAAAAGAGATGATTATGGATACTATTGCTCTACCATTTCATACTGATTTAGAGCATCATTATATTGAAGATTTTGAGGATTTTTGTAATGACTATGTGATGGATGAGAAATTAGCCCTTTAGTTAATCACTAATGGCTTAAGGGAATAATTCAAAAATAATGTAGTCATGTTTAATCCACCAACTCTAAGAGATGCATATTCATTGGCCAAGGTAGTAGATGCTATACATGCATATCCATAGCCTATTATGGTTCATGATAACATCCATACGGAGCTAGTGGACCATGTTGCAGAGTGTGAGGACCTTCCTCTCATTTATATTAGTATGGATGATGTGGTGCCAGTGGACCCCATTATAGATTGTGAGGACCTTCCTCTCACTTATCTCAGTATAGATGGTCTAGAGCTAATGGACCCCATTAAGGAGTATGAGTACCTTCCTCCACCTTGTATCTATACCAATAATGTGGCTTCCAAGAGTTCGATTCTAGTGGAGTAGGTTGTAGAGTGTGATGATATTCCTCTCACTTACATTACTATGGATGATCTTGAGTTGCATGCTTTCTTTGAGCACCCACCATATGACTATTCAGTGCACCAACAATACCATGGTGGATTCTTCTAGATCCTTCTTTTTATTCCCTCCCTAACATTAACATCATCCTTCTTAGAGTGGATTTTTGATACATGGATGGGATTATGTTCAGCTTTGGTGCACTGTTGGCTACTATGACCAAGTTGGAATCCTTGCTTCCCTCTTGTCCTTGTTATTCATGGATAGATTATATGTATACTTTATATTTTTTGCAAGCTTTGAGGATAAAGCTTATCTAAGGGGGTAAGAATGTTATGAATTTGCTTAGTAGATTAGGTGTATGGTGTGTATTACATTTTTTTAGTGTGTGGTGTGTAGAAAATTTGAGGACAAAGCTTCCTTAAGGGGGTGGTAATATTATGATACCATAGCATGTATTAGGAATAGTACTTATATTTTAACTCATATGCACTATGCATTGGGTTACTTATGTTGTAAAAGCTATTTATAAGGGGTTTCCCTATTAAAAAGAAAAGGAATACAAATGAGTTGAGTTTTACGTGAGAAGTGATTCTCAATGAGGTACCCCCTTCGAAGTGGTGCAAGTGATCCATTAGTGTAGAATTAGTATATTTTTGTAGGAGTAAGTCATAATCCAATTATGATCTATTAGGATCTTAACAATGAAGATCTGATAACAAATGAAGTTAATTAGAACAAATAAATAAGTTAATTAATCAACTAAGCATATAACAAAAGTATTCTACAACTCAAATGTGAAAGAATGCATTCATCAATGGACATAAATCAACTCATAAATTCACACAAACACAAATGAACATATATTAAACTTGATAATACACTCCAACAATAATTACATGTTGAAACAAAATCTAAATACATTCTACAGGTTATAGGAAATCTTGATTTTTACATTCATATTCCACTACAAGTAAAAAGTGAGGCAAAAAATAAAGACAAAATTGTATTATTTCATAATTGCACTCTAGGTTGGGGTAACATACTATCATTATTTTACTCTTTCATTCTTTTTAGAAAATTCTTTCTATTCCAACTCTCTTCCTTTTAAAATTAAATTTAATTCTTATATCATCCCTAAGAATGAAGAATTTTAGGTGTTGTTAAGATCCAAAAATTGTATGTATAATCCGGCTATCATATATATGGGTCCTTATCTTTGATATTTTTGTCTTGTAAATTTCTAGTCAAATTTGATCGGGTGTTGTAATAATTCCTGGGGATTAACCTTAAGTCGTATTAACATTCAAATGGGATGGGAACTATATCTATAAAAGAATTATATATAGGAAGAGAACCATTTAAGGAAGTATCCAAGAGTTGTAAATACAATGTCTAAGAGTTTAGAAAATACATGGTCCAGGAGGTTTTGTAAATATAAGTCCAAATTATGCCCAAGTAATTAGTGGGAGTTTCCAAGAAGTAAATAGATCCCATTGAGTTTGAGCAATGATGTTATAAATTTTGGCTAAAATCAATGGGTCCTAGAATAAGTAATGGCGAGTTATGATTCAAGAAGATCCTAAATAGAGCCCATCAATTTTGAGTGATGATGTCAAAACTTTTGGCTAAAATCAATGGATCTTAGAATAAGTAATGGCAAGTGATGATTCAAAAAGATCCCAAATAGATCCCATTGATTCTGATTGATGATGTTAGAAATTTTGACTAAAATTAGTGAGTCCCAAAACAAATAATGGTGAGTGATGATTTAGGGAGATCTCAAATAGAGCCCATCTATTTTGAATGATGATGTCAAAAATTTTGGCTAAAATCAATAGGTACTAAGAAGAGGTAGATCATCAATAGAACCCAAATAAAAGAAATAAGACCCACCGGATTAAGGTAAGAGTAATGGATAAGAAATAACACCTGGGTCCACTTGATCTTAAGTGTTTAACCCCTGGGTCCTATTAATGTATCAAATTTGACTCAATTCCACATAATAATGGTATTTTCTTCTCAAACTAGGTTAATATACTATTCACAACCCTCCATTACTCTATTTATTTAGAACCATAGTATGGATCATCAATCATTGCAGAGAAGAAGATAGCTACTGATAGAACATAGTGCTATATCATATCTATCAAACCACAGATGAGTACTTTTCCAATTAGCTATAGTACCATCTTCAATCAAATATAGGTCCAAAGAAGGATCAATCAACAATATGTTAGGAGGATTGTGGCTTAATGAATATGATTATTAAAAAAATTCAAATTCCCATATAGTCATACTGTTGGTACTTATTCATTGTGTTATCTAACACAGTTGTAAAATTTATTGTAAATAGTTTTCTTCACTTATTTCAATCAAGATGAGTAATTATGTATATTAATGATAGACAACAACTCAGCGGGGCATGTAAATGTTTAAATGGTAAATTGTTAGAAATCAAAGAGGTTAGACATTCTAGTAAATTTGCTTAGGTATGTAAGATACTTTCATATAAGATAATGCAAATAGATAATGCTTTTCCCTTTTACAACAAGTGGTTATTTATTTCTTTTTTAAATGTTATGTATGAGATGATATCTTAAGTTGTGATTGTGTATTATGATTATGAGATCCTAAGGGTAAGATAGCTCACTATTCTTAATCTTAGTTATGGATTATTTCCTATGTTGCAATGCTTGGGATGTGAAGTTATTGCTTTAGTTTCAATTCAATTTGTTAATCTCTTTCCTATAACTCTACACCTTTTATCTCTTTCCTGTTACTTTTAACCTTCATAATAGATAGGAGCTATCCTATAACCTAGAGATTAAGAAGAAAACCAACACGAGTGCATTCCCACCACCTTCTGCTCTTTCAAAGAACCTACTATTACAAGAAATGGAGAACTCAACTAGACCAAACCCTTTGAGGTTACATTATACTAATCAATAGTAGAAACTTTCATTTTTGGCATGCCTATGGGATGCGAACTAAAATTCCATAATTTAGGTGTAAATAGACCAAATAGTTGTGTCTAGTTGGCTATCAGTTTGATTCTTCAAATATTATAAGGTTCTATTAACCTTTTTGATGACTCTACTATTAACTAGTCAATATTTTGGACCCTGGCACCTCTAGAATGTAGACTTACTAGAAGTAGTGCTAGAAATTCCCTTAGATAGCCTAGGTTTTAAGAGCTTCCAGCTCCTCACAAGAGGACTAGGTGAAATATTTCATAGGTTGTATCCCTTATATTTCCCTTAAGGGCAATTCCATTGTTAGTTGTATTCAATTCAACCCCTAAAAATCCTTCACCTACTGCCAATACTCCAAGCATGGCTCAACCAATAGATTTTCTTACTTTGAATAATGGTCACCCTTTGGTCATTGGTGCTAACTCCCCTGTTATACCTCAAGCAACATTCAATGTTTTTCCTAAGTATGATGGGTCTAGTAAAACATTGTATGAACATTATAAATATGTATCTTTTTTGGCTTCAAACTTTGATATCACTAATGAAACTATGATGACTAGGTTATTATCACACTCTTTTGAAGGAAAAGCAATTGAATCATTCATAACTCTCATAGCTCAATCTATAAATTCATGGGGAGAGTTATGTCAAGCTTTAATTAAAAGATTTGCTATGAATGGTGATGATAGTACATTCCTTAGCCTTATAGCATGTATCGAAAGACATCCTCATGAGTCCATTAATGATTTTAATATTAGATTTGAGAGAACATCGAAGTCTATTATAGTAAGGATTAGACCAACAAGTACACAAGATTTGATGTATCATAGGAAGAGCTTTCTCCTAAACCTTAATATGCTCATTGTTATGTTAGGAGATACCTTCCCAGATGTTTACCAAATAGCAAAAACTTCTAGGCATACCTTTATATCCTTTGGAAAGATGTAACCTATAACTATTATGCCATTATTTCTTGATTTACCTCCTAAAAAGTCCTTCAAATTGCTCATCCTAGTGTTTTAGACTTACCACTTCCTTCCAAGCCTATTATTCAAAATAAGATAGCATCATTACTTACTCTTACATCCATTAGTGCTAATATTGATCCCAAATCTTAAGAAGAGGAAAGAGTAAGGCAATTAGAGATAACTATCAAGAACCTTACCAATAAGCTCACTCTACAAGAAAGGTAGAATTAAGGTTATAATTATAGAAGATATGAAAATCAATATCAACCTAGATTCCAGCCCAAAATGAATTAGCTAGAATAATCAAGTGCCCCAAAAATAATTAAAAATATTGTTATGATGAGTTTTGCAAAAAGTGTTTCTCTAGGCATTATAGAATGGTGTTCCCCATATTCAGCTTCTTATTTTTTAGACTCATGTGCAATTTATCAACATTAATACTAGGGATTATGTACAGACCAAATGGTGGTACCTACATTAGATCCTATTGCTGATCTCACCATGGTAAATTTTTAGCTTCTAGGATATGCTGGAGAATAAGCAAACTATTTTCAAACTAGAGCATTTTCTTTAATGGATCCACAACAACCCCTAGTTACTTAGTAAAATCAATAATTTGTTCTAGTACTACCTGAAAATAAGAAATCTAAGGCTCCCTTAGCGCAACCTTAGAATCAACAAGATCAATTCCCAACACATCTGGGAAATGATTCTCAAAATCTAGTTACTAATATTCCTGCTCAAATAAATTTTGCTGTAGTTAGAAAAGAAGTCTTGTATAAGGAGATACCTAATACTTTGAGGTATCATTTTATTATATATTATCATAAATAAAATGCCACTCAATAATTTATAACACATCAATAAGTAGAATCAAGTAAGTTTATCCCATATTCTCCATATAATATTATGGAAGAACTGAAGAAAACTCCTTCTAAGATGACTATGTTTGATGCATTAAAGATATCAAGTCAATTAGATTTTTTGCAAGAGGCCTTAAAATTAAGGAACAATAAGAAGAGGGTAAATGAAGGAAATGTCATCTTTGCAATATCTGTTGATGTCCCCCCAGCTTTCATAGGTATAAGGAGACATCCACCATTCTATTTATCCCTTATATTAGAAGGTTGGGTAGTAAATAACTATATGATTGATACTAAAGCTGTAATAAGTGTCATTCCTATAGTTGTTGTTGATGAAATGAAGTTATATATTACAAGATGTATTTATGGTGTCATACAATTAGATTCTTCCTTAGTAGATGTAGTTGGTAGTGTCAAACGAGTTCAAATAACTTTGACTGCTTTCCTTGATATTCATGTTGTCCAAGACATAATCATAGTTGATCTTACACCTTTATTTGGATATGTCTTTTCAAAGAATTTATTGTTAAATTGGGAGGATACTTAGCTTTAGACCACAACCACCTTCTACTTCCTTTCCATCAAAAATAAGTAAAGATCCTGAATGAAGGCACCAAAACCACCCATCTTAAAAAGATCACTGAACAAAACTATATGAATGGTGGTATGCAATCAGTAGAAATATTTGAAAGTGACACATTAAGGGAATCACTACTAACAACTAAATTTCTTTTAGCAAATTATCTAAATTATCAAATCACAGATGCTGGTATGAGAAATTATTATCTATATGAGAAAAAATAGCCTATATCAGTCACTAATAATAAAGAACATGAGATGTGAATGATGTATTTTGATGGATCCAGATGTAAACATGGATGTGGAGCTGGAGTAGTGTTCAAATCTCCAAAGGGAAATACTAAAATATTCTCCTTCTGATTCACATGGACTTGTATAAACCATGTTGATAAATATGAAGCCCTTTGTTTAGGGTTATCTAAAGTAATCAGTTTAGGCATTAGTTGCCTAATTGTCCATGGTGATTCAAAGTTGGTCATCAATTAAGTCAAAAATAAGATTAGTGCAAAACATCATTATCTAAAGAACTATAAGAATAGAGTGTGGAATTTATTGGAGTCATTCTTAGCTATCAATTTTATATCTATTCCTAGAAGGTACAACCAAGTAATTGATGCACTTGCTAGAAGAGGAACATGTTATAATCCTCCTCATTATAAAAGAGGAGCTCTTGGAGTCAAGGTTCAATATAGGCCTTTAGTACCTGATGCTGCAAACTTCTAGCAAGTGTTTGACTTTCATGAGCATATCATGAACTTCCTCTTGGGTGAAGCAATGGCTCACACTTTTGGTACTCAAGAAATGCTTGATTGTTTCCAAGAATCAGATGTTATTCAACTCAAAAACAATGTTATACCAAAAGGATGACTCTCTTTTTAAAGGCTATTTGATTCAAAAGATGTTTAAAAGGCTAAGTCTTTGGCCACCTTGAAGGAGAATTATGTTGAGCTATAAGTAGAACCCAAGAAAAATATAAAAGTTAGTTTAGACTGTTCTTATATAGAAATGGTTGTTATGTCTCAAATTTATCATGAGTTTTCCCAAGTAATTTTCTGTACTTATGATGATCATAAGACATATGACAAAAATGTCATATAACACACAATTAAGCTTGAACCAAATGTCAAACCATATAGGCAAAAATAAAGACTAGTCAAACCAAAAATAGATGAAGCTATAAAATAAGAGTTAATCAAGCTGCTTGATTCAAAAATTATTTATCTTATCAAGCATACCTCTTGGTTTGCAAATCTAGTTCCTGTTAGAAAGAAAAAATGGAGAAATTAGACTCTATTGATTTCAAAAATTTGAATCAAGTCTCTTTGAAAGATAATTATCCTCTCCCTCCTATGGAGAAGATCCTATATACATTAGCTGAAGTTTGTTATTTTTCAATGATTGATGATTACTCAGGATTTAATCAAATATGGGTGAAAGATGAAGATCAATTAAAAACTAC
>Ga0115851_101103_pt1 | contig 13800 bp, 9 predicted proteins | sample InSIn2gowninarea_FD_83865 | JGI IMG/M metagenome (GOLD analysis project Ga0115851, IMG submission 83865)
ACATGATGTTCGCCTTTGGGAACCTGATTCATTAGAGAAGGCATTCAGGTTAGCAAGAAAAATGGAAAGCAAAATTATGGCAACCAGGAAGCATACCACTCACAACTATAAAGACAGAAGTGTTGTTGCCCCTAATCTTCCACAACCTATAAGGTTGACACCACAACAATTGGAAGAAAAAAGAGCAAAAGGGCTTTGTTACATTTGTGATAGAAAATACACTAAAGGTCATAAGTGTGCTGAGAAGAAATTATTCTACATAGATTATGAAGAGGAAGAAGAAAAGGAGCAAGAAAGGTCAAAAGAAGAAGATATACTCCAGGAACAAAGCCTAGATGAAGAAAAAATAAATTCGACCATATCTTGTAATGCATTGGCGGGAATTACCACTCCTCAAACCATCAAGATAGAAGGACAAATCAAAAGCTACATGGAAACCCAAAGATTATTGTAAGTGACAGAGATCCCATTTTCACTCGAAATTTTTGGACATAATTATTTTCTTGTCTTGTTACTCAGTTAGCTCATAGCTCATCTTATCATCCTCAATCTGATGGGCAAACTGAGAAAGTAAACAAATGTTTGGAAGGATATCTTCGTTGCTTTGTATCTGATAAACAGACACAATGGGTCAAATGGTTGCCTCTGGCTGAATGGTGGTCTAACACTTCCTTCCATACAGCAACAAAAATGACCCCATTTATGGCACTTTACGGGTATCAACCACCATCCATCACATCATATTTAAGAGAAAATTCTAAGGTTCAGGCAGTGGAACATCACATCGAACATCAGCAACAAGTCCTCCAACTCTTAAAAGATAACCTCATGTTGGCACAAAATAGAATGAAACAACAGGCAGATCAACATCACAGTGAAAGAAGTTTTGATGTAGGTGATTGGGTATTCCTACGGCTACAACCATATAAGCAAATGTCCCTAAAGTAAGCTAGGAAGGATAATAAATTATCACCAAACTATTATGGTCCGTACAAGTTGTTGCAAAAGATTGGTACTATGGCATACAAATTGGAGCTTCATGCAGCTTCTCGATTGCACCCAGTTTTCCATGTTTCATGTTTAAAGAAGGTTATAGGCGACAAGCTCCCAGTTCAAACAATATTGCCAGAGCTTGACGAGGAAGGAAAAATTATATTGGAACCGAAAGCAGTCACAGAAACAAGAACTCGACAGCTACGAAATCGATCAATTTCAGAGTATCTTATCAAGTGGAAGAACTTATCTGTTGAAGATTCCACATGGGAGGATGAGAATTTTATGCAGAAGTATCCAAAACTACTCAAGCGTTGAGGAAAACACTTTTTTGAAGGAGAGGGGCATGTTGGGTCCCTATAATACTAGTGATTATCCCATTACTATTGTAGTTATACCCCTTATTTATATTATTGTGCCCCTATTATCCCCATATTGTTATTTATGTGCCCCATAGAATCCCTCTATTGTTATTTTTGTGGCTTTATATTATTATTGTTAGGTCGGCTGGATTATATTGTGACTCCTTAGACTCATATATATAGAAAGGAGGTTTTGTCATTTGAATCATCGAAGAATTGTTCATTTATGTAATGTAAAGGAGGTTGCCCCCTCGAAGAGGCTTAATTCTAAGGTGTTGATCTATCTTTTCTATCTTTTCTTGAGCTGGTTTCATAACAGATTCCTACTCAACTAGGAGCTTTTCCTTTTTCATTTCTACAAAGTTTGGGGATCATTGCAGTCATGTCTCAGATTTATTGGTAGGTATTCATGGCATTTATACTAGTGGGTTCAACTTGTATATGGTATTAGGTATTCTCTATATTTCTTAATGATAATAAATACAAATTCCACAAATTTTAATTTTCTTGGAGGAAGATGAATTGGAGATGAGAGAGTTTGATCTCTATTTCAAGGTTTAGTGTAAGCAAAGCCCATAATCTGATTGAAAATGATTCTATAAAATAGATAGAGTTACATCAGGATTCTATCATGACAACATTTTATCTATATTTCTTTTTTTCCATGCTTTAGGGTTTTTATGGTAATAAATAAGAGAATTCTTGTAACTCCTCTGACGTTCGTTTCATGCAGAAATATTACATACCATAAACTAGGGAACTAGATCATTTTTTGTTAGTTTATAGAGCTACAACCATAGAAAATTTTGGAGAATCAATCTCTGGAGCAACCACCATTAGCAGTTTTGACCAGGAGTCTCTATTCATGGAGAGAAAATTGAGTTGAATGATATCAATGCTAGACATAGTCTCCACAATGTCGGGGCCAATGAGTGGCTTGGTATTCAGATGGATTTTCTAACAAATCTTGTGTTTTCATTCATTTTTGTGGTCCTCATTCACTTACATGAAGATGTAAGATGTAATTAGACCTAGTAGGTACAGAAGGAATATCTTGGCACACAATTAATTTTTCATAAACATATTAACCAACAAGGTTTCACAACAACATATGGTCTAAATTTGAACATGATACAAGCCTGGTTAGTATGTTGCCTTAATTTTGTGGAGACCAAGATGATATCTATAGAGAGAATAATGCAGTATTCACATATTCCAAATCAGCCACCAATGATCATAGAGAATTAACTCCAAGTGGACATCTAGAGGAATAATAGATGTAATTGATTTGTAAGTTAGAACTCAATACTAATAGATTATTTTTTTTGCACATTCAAAGCTAATAATTTGCATGTCAGTTCATCTATAAATTTGGTCCATAGAATTAGGTGTGTTATGGACCTAATCTTCGTCTTTAAAGGCCATACATGCAATTTCCTTGGAGGCACAAACGTGGGAGTTGTAGGTTGGATAGGAAGTGACACATATTCTCTTATTCAATCCATTTTCCACGTTATGGAAATAACAAAGGGAAAAAATTTCTTTGATGGAGACAACATCTCTACCATAGGCCTCCATGACCTAAGGTAAAAATTAAGCATTATTCCCCAAGAAACAACAATGTTTGGGGGAACTATAGGAAATAATTTGGATCCTCTAGAAGAATACTCAGATAATAATATTTGGGAGGTCACTTATGCTTCATATTCTATAAGAATTTGTATCAATTTTAGTGCGAATTAGTATTTCCTTAAAGAGTATAGATACTTCTCCTGAGGATATTGCTATAAGTTTATTGCTAATGAATCTAATTTGATTTTCCTATTCTTTTAGGCTTTGGACAAGTACCAACTTGGTGATATTGTATAAGAAAAAGAAAAGAAACTTGATTCCTCAGGTCTATATACCTTTATCACATTCAATGGAAGTCCTAAAGGAGAAAATGAAAACCTTTTACATGGCTAATTTAGTTATTTACTTTACATCTTAGTGTTGAGGTTTATGTTATCTTTTAATGTCCTTTAATTCCTACATGTTCTCTACAATGCTTTTCTTAGAATGAAAATTGAGAATCTAAAGCCTCTGCTTTTATAGTGTTTAATGTGTTATATTTTTTCCATCTTAGTGCCAATGTTTATGTTTATCCTTTTGTGTCCTTAAGATCTACCTAGTCTCTAGTATTCCCTTATCTTAGAATCAAAATTGGGAATCGAATCTAATGGAATGATCTCTTATAAAGTGGCTAAGAATGGAGGAAATTTGAGTGTAGGTCAATGCGAACTTGTCTTTTTGAGGTGAGCACTGCTAATAAAAAGTTGTATAGTAGTCCTTGATGAAGAAACTACCTCAATGGACACTGTGACTGATGGGTTTATTAAGAAGATAATTCACCACCAATTTTTTTCCTACACACTCATTACTATAGCAGATCGGATTTCATCTATTATAGCTAGTGATATAGTTCTCCTATTAGAGGACAATATAACATTTATAAGCTGCTTTTTTTCCTATGTTTTGTTATAGTTACTATTTTTTGGACACATTTCATTTTACTTATAATATGTATTTGTCTTGAATTAGTACAAATTGTTGAGTATGACACTCCATCTAAACTACTCAACAACACATCTTTTGCTATACTATGGAGTACAACTAGTTAACAATGGACATATTTTTATTTTCTTGACTCATAAAGGAGAGGCAAGGCCAATATGAAACCAATAAATCATTTTGTCAGTGAGAGTTTTACTTCCACTAGACCCTAAGGATCATGGCATATTGGAGCATGTTTCCTAAATCTTGGCTAGTGTATTCTCTCCACATAGTTCCAATCTCCCTATGGTTTGGGCATCTAGAGGGAAAATTGTAGTAGTACAATATTGGAAATTAAGTTCAATTTCCCCATACTATCTCAATTTCTTTGAGTAAACCATCCCACATACTATTTTGGACAAGAATTTTTACAACCCTTTTGTCCACATTCATGTTAAAATCTTCCCCTATGTCTATAAACCTCCTAAAGCTTCGTCCCACAAACTATAAGATATCAATATTCTATAATTCCATCAATAGCCCTAGCATCTTCACTTTGACTAGTTTCATCTATATCACCTCTTTTTGTGGGCCAAAATCAATTTCCCAATATCCATATAAGATGTCTTCCAACTCCATATTTTAAGCCAATATCTTATGTATGTCTTCCCTAGACAAAAATTTGAATTCCAACCAGCTTTGAACCAAACTGTGGACGTCTGACAAGTAAACAAGGTTTTTGGACCACACATGCTCAATCCTCTTGTGAAAGGATGCTTTTGTCACATGCTTTCTTATAAATCATCCTCTCATGGCTTTATGAATTAATGTTACAATAACATTGATTCCAACATCCTCACTGATGTTTAACCTTAATAATTTGTCTCTTTTGACTTTAATCTTATTGTGGGTTTTCTTCCTCATATTCCTTCACTAGATTAACCTTCCTTTAGAATGATTCTCCTCATCCAATTCATCCATCCAAGGTTATCCCACTAAATCCCTTAGATTGATCACTATGAAACTTCAGCCCTCGAAACTATGGAAACATCCACCTACATTTGCAAGCCATAAAAGGTCTTGCCACACATCATTATTTAGTAAGGTATTGCCACACTTCATTATTTAGCATGTCCTTCGCGTTTTCAACTAAGAATTCCATGATAGGATCCCTCAATGACTTATCCCCATTTATCTCATGCAAGATATGAACTATAGTCCTTTCCTTTCTGTCACATTAATACACGTGCCTTTTCTTTTGGTGTTTTGACCTTATGGTAATTTTATTCTAAGAACCGAAAGAGATATAAGGACTTTGGTTGTGTAAAGTTGAAAAGAAAATTCTTCACCCTCCATATAATCCACTATCCTTTCTGCATGATTTTCCTTTTAGCTTTTAGCCCTAGATTTCTACATATGATGCCCAAAAGCATTTAATTTACAAATCAAAGAACCTATTGTGGATTAAGAATAGGTATATTATGAAAAATAATGTAGGTAAAGAAGAGTGACAATAAAATATGGAGATAAAAGAATTTATAGTGTTACAAGGGAACACATTCCCCATGCCATCGAGATGGGATTTCCTGGTGAAATGTTTCACTACACTTCCTTTTTTGTGAAATTTGTGAAACACACTACAAAATGTTTTGCCAATGTGAGGGTGCATTTTGCAAAAAATTATGCTTGTGGATTCCCCTCTTGAAAACTAGGATGTTTGGATGCCCCTGTCCACTCGCTGATTCTTTTAAGAAGAAATATAAACCTACAAAAGTTGTAGTCATTTAGCAATTATTTCTCTTATCTAGCAGTGTGGAGGTAAGGTCAACTCACTGTTTCCTTTGAAATTCTCAATATATATATATCTATAGATATATGTGTGTGTGTATGTATTGTTTATTCTACTTTTTTTTCTATCATTTATAACTTTAAAACTTAGATGTGGGGATTATTACTAAAAAACATAGCACCCTATTTTTAGGCTGCACTAGATCCCCAACAACTATCACCTTAGTAGAAAAATCCATTCTTGTTTTGTGGGTGGATGTTATCCCCATGAGGGGGACTTCTCCAAGAAGACTTAGAGGTTAGATGACTAAGAGGATCCTAGCCAAATGGCTCTCCAAGGAGCTTGCAAAATGTACTAGAATAATCTTCAACAAACCTCTAGGTGAAATGAAGTAGCTAGATCAAAGCAATGATGGCTCAAGATAGGTTTTGGGAATGTTCAAATTGATTTCCTAAGACATGACACTTTGAATTTCATAATTTTAAATGTTTTTTCTCAATTTATACTATTGAGTTTTCTTTATACAATAATGTTAACCTACATCCAAAAGTGTGATATTAATTCCTTTTCTAACCTTTAAAACAAATATATGATAACATATTCTTAGAAACTCGAAAGATGGGATGTTGGTGAGTGAATTTTTACTTTTGTGGTAGAATCTTTCAAAGCTCATATACATAGAGAAATTGAGATTGTATGTCGATTGATAGATAATTGATACACTATTATAATATAAAAGAAGAAGACATTTGTAATTTTTCAATAAAGAGGGAGAAGTGTAACCATTCCTTGTAGCTGGTAGTCATATTATAAAACTTTAAAAGGAGGACTTTTGTGACAAACAAAATCTCTTGGTAGAGAAGAAAATAAAAGTTATCATTGGTTTGAGTTGTCTCATTGGTTGTGCATAGATTGGGAGTGCTTGGTTGAAATATATGATATTATTTATTTGATCTACCTTAATTAAATATTTGTATGAAGTTGGAAGTGTATGAAAATAAAGGAAAGGGTATTGTCATGAAGCATCTTTGGAGGTCACCAAAAGTGAAACAACCAAGAGAATTGGAGAAATGATTTGTAGGAAAGTTGGGGAAGCTTACATTCATGTAAATTTAACTCTAGCAAGGAAAAAAATTATTGAAGGTGGTAAAAAGAAAGCAATGGAAAGCTTGATAATATTGAATCCAAATTGAAGAGTAGGAAAAATATTGTGGAAAATAATCTTTTTGAAAAGGGAAACTAGAAAGCACTAGCATGTAAGGAAAAATAACCAGTAAGTCATTCAAAGGAAGATCTAATACAAGTTTGAAGATAAGTTAAAAGATGAAAGATGAGATAAATTTCAATTTTATATTTACATTTTATTTATCAGGAGTATTCAAGTGATTGAACCATGGATGCACATGAGGTAACAACCACAAGTATGTGCTAGAGCTAAGCATTAATCACCTATTAAGAGGTGGGAATTTCATGATGGCTTCCACTAATCAATATCTTCTTATGGGAGTTTTTTGGCATGTGAGTGGTAGAGATGTCAAATCTTTTAAGGATTCAAATCTTGGTGGGGGCAATATCATTGTCCCTCTTTCACTAGCCTAACTTATCTCTTGTGAAAATCAATACTAATATTGATTACATATAATGTGGGTAGATAATCAAGCATGGTAATTATTGAGGAGAAATCTATAAAACTTATTATTTGGTCCCTTGTAATGCTTCAAGGCTAAAAGCCCCAAGGAATGAGTATTTGTTGTGCTTCTAGTAGTACATAGGGTATGTATAATATCTTAGGGGTTCTTTTAGCAATACAACTGAATGTTAATGAGTTATTAACATCATTAATGTGGTTGACCAGTAGTTGAATTCTTACAATTAAATCATAGGACTGTTATAATGTTGTGTATAGGTGGACTAGCCATGGTCTAGGATCTGGGTCTTGTAATATAAATGAAGTATTTTCTCCCAAAATTGATCATCATTGGAGAGTCATGTCCCATATCTTGTTAAAAATATATATATATCCTTGTTATTAGATGGTATAGTGCCCTTATGTTTCATTTATTTTGTTAGGAGTGTGAAGATCATCACTTGAAGCTAGTTTTCTTCCCCTAGCTCATACTTGTTTCACATTGTAATCATGTTATTCCACATTTTTTAATTATATTGGTTTTTATGTTAAATGATGCATATTTTTTTGTTATTTAATTTTTTTTGTATTATGTTGCACTCTTTGTTCTTGTTCTATTTAGGGTTTAGAATTACATACTTGACTCTTGGCTTGCTTGTCAATAGTTTGCATTTGCAGACTTGATAGTCTCCCTCTATTTTTTCTACTTTTACATTGTATTGATGGGTATTTCCATTTAATTTTTCTTCTAATTTGCTATGATTTACCTTCTCTTTAGTATTTAGCCTTTATCACACACAGACCCCAAAACCAAAGTGACTTAAAAGAGCTACAAACAGGTGACATGTGATCATGATATCAAACTAGTAACACTGGTTAAATGTCACACTATTAACATGAATTGTTGTGAGCTAAGGAACAAATTGTGCATAATAAACTTTTTATGGCTAGACTCAACAAAGAAATGAAAAAATTATTTATGTTGGGTGTCAGCAAAACAATATACATAAACTATTTATCTCCAGGATCAACAAAGAAACTAATGATATAACCAACAACAGTTACGTAATGAACAACTGTTTTTGTAGATAGAATTATAAAAGGAGCAGAATGAACCATTGTGAGGGTTCCGACTTCGTGTAAACAAGCAAGAGCAGAGATAACAGAAAAATAAACATTCTGTGCATTCATTTACATTGTGTTCAAACTGTGTAACCGTGCAAACAAATATATTAAGCAAGTCTGTTAAATAGGGTATTTTACAGGTGTTGCATTAAGAAAAGTGTTAACGCGCTGGAGGAAGAATCAAAGCCGAACACACACAACCGAAACCTCAGGTATGTGAGATAACATACAGGCCTTGTCATTTATAAAGCAACAGACTCATATAAATAAGCCATATAGCTGAACAAGTAAATTATACGTATAAATCTCTGTACAAGTTTTCATTATATACTGTCCGCAATAGGAAAACGATTTAGGACCACAGACATGGTCGCTAACCTAGAGTGAACAAGAATCAAAATTTCATCAAGGCTCAACACTGTAAATACAACCAGAGAACAACGAAAAGGTCGACTTAAGAAAAGAACAGTCGAGGGTCTGCACGCAGGTCCGACATTGGGGGGGGACGAAGCAACCTAAGAAGCAGCTACCAAATACCAAGGGGAAAGAACTACCCGGAATTGCAGACTGCTGAGAGCATGTTAAAGGTAGCCGTGCACAGCCCCACCTGCAAGAAAATGTGTGGAGAAGTATAGTCAGGACGACGTCATAAACAGTGAAAGAAATACAAGGAAGGACAAGAACACAAAACCCGAAGTCGAGTTTACCTGTTCACGGCACCAGGACCTCCAACCAACCCAAAAGAAATACCTGCCCACAAAGGAGCCGCGACATTAGCAACAGGAAAAGGAGCATACAAATAAATCCGGCATAGAACTCTAACTTACCAAGTTTGCATGCGGAATTGCTAGCTGAGAACGCTGTCATCGAACCACCAAGAACAGAGAGGAGGAACCAAAACCGTTGCAGAGGAGCACGAAAGTTCTAGGGGAACAAATTGACAACAGAAAGGAAACAAAACCCCAATCATTCACAGGCACCCACAAATTGTATAGAGACAGAAACCTTAAAGAGCTCCAAAGAAAACGACTAAAGCAAACCAGAGCAATTGTTGAAAATCTAACCGCGCAGCAACGTTTTCGAAACTTACCATTACAAGTAAAAGACGCCGGAGAACAGGCAATGTCAAGCACATAGCCGCAACCATAGTTGGAAGGGCAACTAGGCACCGAACCAGTGGACCAAACAGTTCAGGGACGGAGAGAATCACAACCCACAAACATCAACCGCAGGTCGCAGGCTCGCAGAGCAAAAGAGGAATGACAGCAACCGTGAACAGCAAAAGTGAATAGGCGCGAAGGGTCAAGAACCCTAAACCCCAAATCCTTGCGAAATTTCCGAGGCAGACAGTTGTTGAGTGGAGGTAAGTTTGGGGTACTACCTCTTTAAAAACAGATCTACAAGTACCGATCCCGAATTGATTCACACGGATAAACAATCAACCAACACCTCATAACCGTTTGCCACGGAGTAGTATACCTCAGCAGACAGATAGCCAGGACCACGTGGGTTGGCCTCATCAAGTGGTATCAGAGCAGTTTTTTTTTGAGGAAATAGAAGAAGATGGAAGCACCAAGACGAGGACGTGGAAGAGGTGTACGCCGAGGAGCAGATGAAGGATTGAGAGAACATATTAGAGTTCTTACAGCTCGTTTGGAAGCAGTGGAGGCGGGCAGGCGAAGAGACCCGGAACTTGGAGATGACAGTGAGGAGGAAGCAGTAACTGCTACAGACGGGTCAGACGAAGAAGCTCCGGAATTGAGACTGCTGCGATCAGTTCTATTAGCCAGCAGTAAACCCAAAACAGAGATTTCTACTTACGATGGCAGTCTGTCCGCAGATGTCCTGTTGGACTGGATAAGCGAACTAGATAAGTATTTTTAAAATGAGGAAATCAGTGAGGATAAAAGAGTTAGATTCGCTGCAACTAAATTGAAGGGGCACGCCCTCTTATGGTGGGACAGTGTCCAGGCTGACAGAAAGTGGATGAACAAATTGCCGATACGAAAATGGTCAAGGATGGTGGCAAAATTGAAGGGCAGATTTCTGCCGAAAGACTACCAGGTTGAACTATATCGGCGAGTACAGAATTTAAGGCAGAAGGGTATGACTGTCAAAGAATATACAGAAGAGTTTTACCGAGTGAATTTACGTGCTGGTTATACGGATGATACTCCAGAAAAAACAGCGAGGTACGTAAATGGCTTAAGGATGGAAATATTGGATGAAATCAGTATTCTTTCTCCCCGGAATATTGAAGAAGCCTTTCAGAGTGCTGTCAAGGCTGAAGAGAAAATCAACAGAAAATAGAATAACAGGAGAGGGAGAGGGAATGGCAGAGGACGAGGTACGTAGAACGAGTTAAAGATGGACCCAGAAAAGATTGCAGAAATCATGAGTTGGCCGTCACCAAAGAATTTGTTTGAGGTACGTAGTTTTCACGGTCTAGCAAGTTTTTATCGAAAATTCATTAAAATTTCAGTGAAATCTGCGCACCAATGCTAGAGACCATCAAAAAGGCCAGCCAACCTTTTTGTTGGACCAAGACGGCAGAAAACAGTTTCCAACTTTTGAAGCGGAAAATAACGGAGAGGCCGATCTTGAGACTGCCCGATTTTAGTAAACCTTTTCAGGTTCGTTGTGATGCAAGCGGGACAGCTATTGGCACTGTGCTCAGTCAAGAGGACAGACCAGTTGCATTTTTTAGTGAAAAACTAAATGAGAGTCGTCAGAAGTATTTTTCATATGACAAGGAGTTTTATGCAGTGGTCCAAGCTTTAAAACATTGGAGACACTACCTACTAGGCAATGAGTTCGTCTTGTTTTCCGATAATTCAGCATTACAATATGTAACGCAGCAGCACAAGTTAAACCATAAGCATGCCAAGTGGGTAGAATACCTGCAGAGTTTTACTTTTGTGCTAAAACACATAAGTGGGCAAGCCAACAAAGTGGCAGATGCTTTGAGCCGAAGAGCCTTGCTCTTACAGGAAAGTAGCATACAGGTGTTGGGATTTGAACATCTGAAGGATTTGTACCAGATGGACACGGACTTCAAGGAAGCTTTTGAAGCTTGCCAAAATCCCGTATTGAGGAACACAAGCCCATGGCTAGATTATAATTTACAGGAAGGATTATTGTTTCGAGGTGGACAACTATGTATTCCGGACTGTTCGATGAGGGAAAATCTAGTAAGAGAAAAACATAGTGGCGGACTAGTGGGACATTTTGGCATCAACAAAACTTTGGAGCAGCTCAGGCATTTCTATTATTGGCCTAAAATGAGCCAGGACGTGCAGAGTCTGCCAACTGTCGAAAGGACACAGCCAAAATACTGGACTTTACACACCCCTACCTGTTCCAAGCAGGTCGTGGGATTCAATTAGCATTGATTTTGTCCTAGGATTGCCTAGAATGTAGCGGGGATATGATTCAGTGATGGTAGTGGTAGACAGATTCTCGAAGATGGCTCATTTCATTCCTTGCCGGAAAACTAGTGACGCCACATACGTGGCACACCTGTTTTTCACAGAAGTAGTTCGATTACATGGCTTACCTAGAACTATTGTTTCAGACAGGGATGTGAAGTTCACAGGACATTTTTGGCACACCCTGTGGAAAAAGTTGGGCACGCAATTAAATTTCAGTTCTGCGTATCACCCGCAGACTGATGGACAGACAGAGGTGGTGAATAGGAGTTTGGGAAACTTATTACGAAGTTTGACTGGAGAAAATTCACGATTATGGGATCGAGCTCTTGCCCAGGCAGAATTCGCTTATAACGATTCGCCCAATCGTAGCATCGGATTTAGCCCATTTCAGATTTTGTATGGTATGCATCCTCGGGGAGTACATGAACTGCGAGATTTAGGACAGCTAGAACGGAGGAGTGCAGATGGGGAAGATTTGGCTGAAGCAATGAGTGAACTTCATGAGAAAGTCAAATTAAAATTGCAGGACAGCACGCAAAAATACAAATAGCACGCAGACACAAAGCGACGGGAGGTGCATTTTGATGTTGGAGATGAAGTCCTTGCGCACCTGCGCCGGGAACGGTTTCCTAAGAGCACATATAACAAGTTGAAATACAAGAAAATCGGTCCATGTAAGATTCTGCGAAAGTTTTCAGCCAACGCTTATGAAATTCAGCTGCCACCTGACATAGGCATATCACCTATATTCAACGTGGCAGACCTGTTCCCATATCATGCCCAGGCAGAAGATGATGGTATGGTACAGCCAGAACGGGACACCCAGTTAGAGAGCAGTCCTTGGAAGAAGCAGTTACCTTCGGCCTGGACCCATGAAATTGAAGGAATCCTCAGCACCCGGGTAGCCAAGAAGACACGCAGAAAGGAGTATCTGCGTTATCTCATCAAGTGGAGAGACCGTCCAATGGAGGACAGCTCGTGGCTCGACACAGCGCAGATTCAGAAGGCTGGTTACTCGGTGGAGGAGCTCATGGAGCGGAGCCATGAGTTCTCTTTTACCCTGGAAGCCTGATGCAGGAGCATCTGGTCAACAGGGTGAAGTCAGAGAGAAGGCAGACAAGGTTTCCAAAAAGGACTGAGGACACGGTTTGAAGGATCAGCAGTAACACTGCCTTGGTTTTTTTTTTTTCTTTTACTATCGTTATTATTAACTATGTAATGTGTTTTTTTTTAAATTTCCAGAACGAAAGAAAAACAATCCTGTGATAATTTTACTTTTAATTAGGAACAGTAACAAATTAGGTAGCATTCCTGTGCTTGGAAACAACCATATTACGGTTGGAAAATACAAAGAAAAACAGAATGTGTCAGTTAGCGACCAACTGTAGAAACTAATGATATAACCAACAACAGTTACGTAATGAACAACTGTTTTTGTAGACAGAATTATAAAAGGAGCGGAATGAACCATTGTGAGGGTTCCGACTTCGTGTAAACAAGCAAGAGCAAAGATAACAGAAAAATAAACATTCTGTGCATTCATTTACATTGTGTTCAAACTGTGTAACCGTGCAAACAAATATATTAAGCAAGACTGTTAAATAGGGTATTTTACAGGTGTTGCATTAAGAAAAGTGTTAACGCGCTGGAGGAAGAATCAAAGCCGAACACACACAACCGAAACCTCAGGTATGTGAGATAACATACAGGCCTTGTCGTTTATAAAGCAACAGACTCATATAAATAAGCCATATAGCCGAACAAGTAAATTATACGTATAAATCTCTGTACAAGTTTTCATTATATACTGTCCACAATAGGAAAACGATTTAGGACCACAGACATGGTCGCTAACCTAGAGTGAACAAGAATCAAAATTTCATCAAGGCTCAACACTGTAAATACAACCAGAGAACAACGAAAAGGTCGACTTAAGAAAAG
>Ga0115851_101106_pt1 | contig 13777 bp, 7 predicted proteins | sample InSIn2gowninarea_FD_83865 | JGI IMG/M metagenome (GOLD analysis project Ga0115851, IMG submission 83865)
CCCTTACATTATTATTGTTATGTCGGCTCTGATTATGTTATGACCCCTTAGACTCCTATATATAGAAAGGAGGTCTTTTCATTTGTATCATCCAAGAATTGTTCATTTATGTAATGTAAAGGAGGTTGCCCCCTCGAAGAGGCTGAATTCTAAGGCGTCGATCTATCTTCTCTATCTTTTCTTGAGCTAGTTTCATAACACAAAGGAAAATTGAGGAGAGAGTATGCAAAAGTTGAGAAACATCTAAATCATACTAGATGAAGAGGACATAACAAAACATTACAACATCTCCATCATACTATATGAAAAGTCCCATGAGCACAAACAAATAAAATTAAATAATATGATTATTACTCCATTTATGAATCAAATTTTAGCGAAACCATTCCCATGATCATGGTATTTTAGAATTAAAATTGTAATAATGATTTGAGAAAATATTACATAACTTACAAACACTCACTTCAATTTGGGGCTTCAAAGTCCTCATTATAATTTTTCAACATACTTTTCTAGTTATTTATGAACAAAATTGCAATAAGACCAATTCCATTAAAAATAGAATAGCAGTCTGATTTCTATATTACGGTCATAAAAGTAAAACTAATCAATATCTAAGAAGTTTCCATCCTTTTATAATCAAAACGTCGAAATTATAACCACATAGATGAGCTGCTAGATCTCAACTCTAGCAATTATCAATCAGGTTAACAATTATGCAAACAGATAGCCTAGGCCTCCAAAATTTACCCTCAAACATTAAAAATTTATTAATTACATAACACACATTCAAAATTTATCATTGAACATTAAAAACAAAATTAATTACATACACTTTTACAGATATCAATGTGGTTTATAGCTCTGCATACAGATGGCTTTCTAGTGTTGTTGTCAATCCTTCTAGAATAGAAGAAAACATTCAAAATTTACCTTAAAACATCTGAAGAGTTTTGAATTTGTAAAAGTAAATATAATTATGACCACACAACCATTGAGACCACTGTTTCCAGACTTCTATTGAGTGTACATGCACTTTGCATGATTAATTTCTTACCCAAGAATTTAAAGGGTCCATTGAGAATCAATCAACTTTGACTAAATTTGGTTGCCTTATTGAAATTTAATTGGAGTTTTTCATGCGATTCTCACTAAACTTGATGTTTCATATAATACTCTAATTAAATCATACCCCAAATTTTATAAATACAAACATTCCAGTAGATCTTTGCAATCTCATGTTCAGGGGTAAAGAACACACGGATATGTAGGCATTTCCCAAGCACAATAGTGTCATGTTTCATAAGGTTGAGTTTCAATGCTTTTTCCAAATTTGATACTGCATCTTTCACCATCTCCACACAATCCAAATCTTCGACAAACCGTGATAACTATAGCAATGCCCCTGCCCATCATGTGAGGTTATTTGAATCCTAAGGGTTTGTCACATAATGATACTTTGATGTCTTCTTAGGAGCCTCAAAGAAGAGAAGTCAATCAAGGTAACTATGGGGAACCATCACGTCTTCCATTTTAAGGATAACAAAAACCAAGATAATTATGTAATAATTAAGAAGCATAATCAAAATTTTGTGTTGCAATAGATCAAAATCCAATAACTTGAAATCCCAACTAGAAATTATTTTGGAAATTGTGTACAGGCCAAATGCAAGTAGTCAATTTCATGTTGTCATGACTTTTGTTTTTAATTGAAATTTAAAGCCTATTTGACAAGGCTCAAAATATTAAAGATTAACCATCAAAGTCATTGAGTCATCAAGTTAGGGTGTATCATATCCCCATCGAGGTTCAAATCCCAAATTTTTCTTCATCAAGGTTCAAACTCATCAAAATTATTGAATCTTGGCTTGATGGTAAAGGTAGGGTGTATGATATCCCCATTAAGGTTTAAATTCCCAATAGTGCCTCACCTAGGTTCAACTTTCTTAACCATCCAGTTTGCGAGGTGAAGGGAAGTCATATCACCTACATAAAGCGGGGGATTTCATGATGTTGGAGAGAGGTAAAAGGTTTAGCCACATTGTTCAAGGCATTTTTATCTTAATCATAGATTCTAGGAATGCCTTGGAATTCAATGGACAGTAGAAAATATTTGTTGTTCTCTAGTAGATTCCAAACTATTCTTGAAATTTGTAATCAATATAAGTTCAACACATATTCGATACAATGAAGTGGAGTGAGGTGAAAGTAAGTCATATCACATATCCTAGTGTTGCAAAACTCAGGCATTTGCAAAAAATCAACAGCGGGCATCACCTTGGGAAATCAACAAAACTTGTCAATTGTAACTCACACATGGAAAGTTTGGTAAAACTAAAAGATGAGTAAAATCATAGGCTTAAAACACTCACATATATCAAAACCAGGGGATTTCACGCAATTGGTGTTGTTAAAAGAATATAATAGTTCTAAAGATTCACATTAACTTCAAATTTTAGTCTATAGTTTGCCTAATCATGTTTTCTACAATGATGTTTTCAATTCACTGGGGTTATACATAAATGCATTGTACCTCTTATTTTAAATCAATCTCAGTCAAATGCCTCTCAAAAAATAATTTTCAGTTTTTGATCAACCATTCTATATTCTTTTGTGATATCACATTGGTGATACATAACAAATAGTATACAAGCAAACCATTTTCCCTAATTAAAATTAGACGTAAAGTATGGGAGACATAGATAAATATAATAAATAAAATAGAAAATTTATAGGGAAAACTTAATTGAAGATCACCATATTATATAAACTATGAGATTCAAGGTTCAAATCCCTTGGAAATCAAGTCAAAAAAGAAAAATCAAACTAGCAACAAAAGGAAGGAAAAATAACCAAGGAATATAATTGAAGGGGTGAAAAAAAGAAGAAGAATAAGAAAATGGAAAAATAAAAATAACTACAAGTTATGTATGTGGAGCTTCTTGGGCCATGGGTGCAGAGGAGAGAAAGCCAATGGTCAAAATGGCCATAAGGGAGCTTGTTGTAGTGACCAAGCCATTGCATCAAAGAACATGTTAAAGTCCATGATATTGGTAAGGGGCAAATAATATGATAAGCAACTAAAGCTATTGCGCAGATAAGAAAGGGTTGTTCTTCAACCCTTTTTGTATCAAAAACTCTAGTCAATATAATTATCCTTCTTTGCATATAATAAAACAAAAACCGTGCATTCAACCAAACAAAGAAGAAACATAATAAATCATTTTAAACCAAGCCATTACATCCATGGACATGTTAAAGTCCATGATATTGGTAAAGGGTGCATAATATGAGAAGAAACTAAAGCTACTATGCAGATAAGAACAGGTTGTTCTTCAACCATTCTTGGATCCTAAACTCTAGTCAATATAATTATCCTTCTCTGCATACAATAGAACTAAAGCCAAGAATTCAACCAAATGAAGTAGACAAGTAATAAATCATTTTAAATTGTAGCCAATAGGGAATCTCAAACAACATATTTAGGGTAGAAAAGTGCGACCTGTGCACTCCTTTGTACTTAACAATTCTTTTAAAATTTTCTTAAAATGTTATTGCGAAACCATTGAAAATTATAGTGACAGGTGATTTGGAAATGTTTTTATGGTAAATTATTTATGTTTACATAGATCTTGCATTGTGTTTGAAATAAAAAACATGTTTAATCTTAGATGGTGCTCAAAATGATATTAATTTGTATTTCTTTTTCAAAAATTTAGAAAGAAATGGAGTCCTATGTTAGCACACTGTATGGGTGATCTTTGAGGACAGTAAAGTAGTAATAACAATATTTTTTTTCTAAAACCCAATTAGAAAAACAAGTCTTATATTTTTGGAGGAAGCTAAAGCATTAACAAAGTTATTTTTCTTATTTGTTTAAAAATAAGCAATTTCAAAATTTTAGATGATTTGATTTTTTAACTGAAATTTAGTAATACATTTTTTAATGAGATTGTAATATTTCATTATTTAAATTGTAAATTGGAATATATAATTAGATTTAGCATTTTGAAAAAATATTTTAGACATAGGGATTATATAAATTTAACAACTCAATTTTATAATCTAAACAAATTATAACCTAACTAAAAAAATAAAAAATAAAAATACCAAAGGAAAAGCCAAAGCATATAAAAAAAATCCTGATATCAAATACCATATAAATGACTTGATAGGAAATAAAGTAGTCACAATTATAGTTTCCCAATGTTTGCCCAAAAAAACCCTACGTTGAACAACATGAGCGACCTTTCGAGCAAAAGAATCAAAAACTATAGTTTTCCAAAACTTATTAAGTAAAATAAACCCTATGCTGAATATAGTATAAGTGACCTCTATATGAAATAAATATCAACTACTACATTTTTCCATAATATGGAAAAATAAGCCCTTCTACATCCTTATGAGTAAGGGCAATGGATTCTTTCATATGAGACATCGTCATAATCCCACCTTGATGCCATATGGTGAATGGCATTTATTAGACATAATGTGGATAATAAGAGAGAGACATGAAAAGAAAACTCTTATCCATCCCATTTGGGTTGTGTGAGAAGAGGAAGGATGGATTATGGAATTGGGTGTTCATAAATTTGATCATTGGCATATAATAAAACCTCTTTGATTTGCCTAGTCTTGTTCAGAATGAAAGAAATACGAGAGTTTCTTGGATTTGAATTATACATGTGCTTTGATAATGAGATGAGAGTCCCCTAAAAGCATGATTTTCCTAGTCCTTGGATTTGAATTATACATTGGCTTTGATAATTAGACGAGAGTCCCCTAACACCATGATTTTCCTAGTCCTTAGATTTGAATTGTACATGTGCTTTGATAATGAGATGAGAGTCTTATAACACCATTATTTATACATTTTCTTTGATAATGAGATGAGAGTCCCCTAACACCATGATTTATGCATTTTCTTTGATAATGAGATGAGAGTCTCCTAACACCATGATTTGCCTAGTTGTATTCATAATGAAAGAAATATGATAGTTTGTTGGATTTGAATTATACATGTGCTTTGGTAATGAGATGAGAGTCCCCTAACACCATGAGATTTATGCAAGAGGGCATAAGAGGGCATAAAGACTTAATGGTTCAACAAATTTATTGTTTAAGTGTATATTATTTTCTCTTTAAACTAAAAATAATACCTTTAGCACTAAACTTAATTTGATTTTCAATTATGAGAATATATAGAATAATTTGATTGTTGGTTCCGATAATATTATAGAATCAGACAGATAAGAGTGAGGTCAAATTTTGAACATACTTTAGATTCTAATATATTCTTACAATTGCAATAGAGATAAGAATAACACTTTTCCAACAGCTACTTTTGGTGTAATTTTTTTTAATTTTTTTAATATTATTATATCCCAAGTATAAATATGATGTATTGCAATGTAATCTAAATAAACAAACAATGATACGAAACATTGGCTTAGAAAAGAGTGCACAATTCCTTTAATGCACTAGTAACTTCTCTACCATTTCCTCTCACAAATTCATTTAGCTTATTCTTCATGTGAAAGAAAGTGGATTGAGGCCTAGTGATTAAGAATGGTGGTCTTTATTTTTTATTGTAGATTTTGGGAATATTTTGAAATTTGACAAGCTTGACCTCACTCTTGTCTGTGGCATTCCATAATATTCTCAAATTCTGTGATTTAACTTCAAGGGTTAGTAAGATATGCTTCTTCATAAAAGGTCACAGGTTCAAATCTAGAGGGAATATAGTGAGTGATAGAGTATATACACCTTTGTAAAATTTGGCATTCAAATATTTGCATGGAGATGGATCCCTTACTTGTGTGTCAAATTTCTAAGCGGAGATGGATCATGAACAAGAATATCATGACTTTATAATAATAATAATAATAATAATAATAATAATATTATAATTATTATTATTATTATAGTGTTTATGAGTTGTAATATTTTTTGTTGTTATTTTCTAGTCCATGTAAAGATGGTGATTTTTGTGTTACATGTTACTCTTGCTAATACCGATGATAGGTGTGATAATAGTAATCAACGCAAGATCACTACCTCCAACAATAACAATCTATTTGATAAATTTCCCCTTGAATTACAACTACGATTGTTGAAAGGGTTGTCTCTCAAAGAATTGGCAATGTCATGACTAGTTTGTAATGATTTCAGTTAATTGTTATTTTTCAAACCCCTATTTTGCCATATCATATGATCCCCCACAAACTGAGTTCTTCCTTCATACCCATCTTGTCGATTAGTGCCCATCTACCAAATTACATGACAATCCCATTTACTTCTTACACAATGAAAAATGTGGCACATTTAGGTGGATACCTCCTTTCCACTACCCAACATTGTTGTATATGGCTTCCAATGATATTGTTAGTTCCAGTCTTCGTAGCCTGTCACCAGGGATCAAAATGGGCTCTTACTGTATTTGGTTTTCATAGATGTTCTTCACGAGTTTTAGTGCAAATCATATCCGAAGTATGTCCATCAGAAGCAACTCATTAAAATATTTCCAACGGTATATCACACTCTTATAACCGGTTCTTGGATCAGAAGATACGATCGAAATGAATGATTGTTTCTTGGTTATGCATGTTTTGAGGTCAGTTGCTGCACATAGGGACAAGTTCACTGCAAAATTAGTTTGGACAGGAATTTTACAAAAGTGAAAGAGATTTTCGTCCATCACATACCAAATAACAAAAGCCTCCTTAAATTTATGTACAGGGGTTACTATGTGGGAGATATGTAGTGATATTTGAAGCCTACATTAAAACAAAACAAATTTTGTAGTTATTTTACTATTTTAGTCATTTTAGTACAGTGCCATTTTACAAGATATGGAAAGTAATTTTGAGAAACAAAAATAGGTTTTTATTAACCACGAGCCATATAACAAAAACCTCTTTCAGTTTATTCATAGGTGTCGTGAGTTGGAATATTTGACTAGATCTTCACAGGCTATTTTTACAATTTTAAATATTTAGTGATTTTCTGTTTTAGAGATTATTGTGTGACACGTATTCCGAGAAATTGGAAACAAATTTCTAAATTTTGAGAGATTTCTTTCTCACACATGACCTTATCTACAAAAACCTCTTTAAATTTTGTAACAGGCGTTATGGTTCAAGAGATATGAGTTCATCTTTGAGCCCTATTTTCAGAAATTCGGTCCAAAATTAATGTGATTGATTCTATCTTGGGAGAGATGGTTGAGCTCAACTCCCTTAGTACATGGATGAGCTAATTGTATATATTTGATGGATTTCAGAGTGTAATGGTTTGATTTTAGCAGTAGAGAGGTTGCTTGGTACTGTGTAAAATTTCCTGAAAATCATTTTAATAAAAGCAGTTTTCTGCCCTTTGGACCTGGGATACATCACGGTGTTGATGTTTAGTATGTTTTTCCTATAATTCACTTACACATTATGTTTTTTCTCCCTTTTTACAACATTATCTAAGAGATGTGTTAGGAATCCATCCCCTATGATGCTCCTTTCATGATGATTTCGCTGTTAGATGTAATGGTTATCTTAGCAGAATTCATCCTTTGCTAGATGCTCTGTTGAGAAACCTCGTGATTCTCTTTCATCTAAAGTTGCTGCTGCAAATCATCCCTTGTTTGATGCCTGCAGGGCAACGGGCTTCCTCCCCTATTCTTCTCACATTCACAATCTTTATTTGACTGAACATGGCACTTACTTTACCCCAAGTTTTCCGGTAGAAATTGGCATCGACTCCATAGCCTAATCATCCTTTCTCTTTTTGTTTCAACCCAAAAAATTTCAAACAAAATCCCCGCACTCCATAGTGTTGTGCTAAACAACAATCCCCCATTTCCTATAAAATCTTTATATAAAATTTTAAATAAGAAATGGGTCCCTTTAAATCAACTTAGGTAAGATTTGAGTGTTAATAAATAAAATCAGTATTAACCCATCATAAGGGAAAACCATTAGGAAAAGGCTTAAGGTAAATGAATTATTATAAAAGCCTTTTGAATGAAAATAAAGCGTGACTTTTAAAAAATATTATAAAACTCTTTGTTATTGCGATAAAGCGATCGGAAGATCACATATCGCAAAGATAAAGGAAACATATGCAAAAGGTCACAAAGACCCTTATCCATTCCCTCTGATCTAAAAATGCAATCACAATCGGAATCAGAGAAGCCAAAATCCAAGTGCAATATAATCAAGCTCCTTAATTCCTTTGATGCGATAAAGCATATGCAATCAACAAATCGACAATGACAACAACAAGCCAACACATAAACAAGGAATGTTCGAAACCTCTGATGCGATAAAGCATATCGCAATCGGCAATCGGCGAAATGACAATGACTAAACAAGAAAGCCAGATCCCATTCCCTATTGTGATGTATTAATTAGGCGCACATCTCGAAAATGTATTTAAAATGGTTTGCATGCATTATATCACCTTTTCGACAATCAGAGATATTTAAAGCAAGTATTAAAGCCTGCACCTTGACATTCCCGATCACTGATTAGTGATTTATCATTGATCATCCATCAAAGAAATCTAAGGCATGCTTGAATTAATCATTCAACATATAAACGACATGATGGGCATTTAAAACAGTCTTTACCATGATTCACAGGTTAAACGACTATTCAATGAAGTAGTTAAGGATAGATCTTTTCGTTAGATTTCATTCGCGGCAAATTTTAACAATATTCCATTATCACCTGCCAATCAATGTAGCTCTTTTTCATTATCATATTGGTCTATAGTAGCATTTCTCTATATCACGGTTTTCATCGCTTGTGCAGAATTCTGCTAAGACCAGAAATCTCAAGAAAATGGGAAAGAAATCCAAGAAGTCTGCAACAACATCTCCTCTAGCAAAAGATCCAGGACCAAGTAAAAAGGGATTGATATCAGACACAACGTGTCTCGGACTGGGAAACACAAGCTGGGAGAGTATCTATAATTTGATTGAAGTAGAAGAGCTTGAGGAGTTATCCGAAGAAGCCATGGCTGATTCAAATAATAAGTCTGAAGGAACTCTCAAAGAGTTGGCATGCTCCTTTCTTCACAGAATAGCAGCACAAGCTAAAGTCCTCCCATATACTGATGTCGTGAGATGGGTGGTGGAGAAAATTCTAGTTACAAACAGAACCTTTTGCACAACTAATGGGAGGATATTCGACTCATTTCAGCCCAACGATCTAAGGAAAATGTATCACTTACCTGAGCCTGAGAAGCAGTACAACAAAGCATTCTTAGAAGCTTTTGCGAAGGAAAACGAGTCAGAATTAGCCTCGATTAAGCAGTGGAGACATTTCCCTGAGAAGCACAAGCATGAATCATCGGGTAAGTACTCTGTAGATTCATTGGCTTCTGCTTATCGTTACACCAAAGCTATGATGTGTAGAATGTGGGGAATACATGACTCCGCTAAGTTTACTATAGAAATGGTCCCTCTAATGGAGGCTTCAATCAATGGATATGTGATGGATTGGGCCAATATTTTATTTGATAAACTAGCCACAACAATTCTAGAGTATAGGGAAAATGTATATCATACTACTAGGACCATTCCCCCATTCTATTATAGTGCATTCATTATGGACACTATTTGTTTTAATTCTGAATTTCCATTGCTCGGGTGGAGATGGACGCCCATAGACCCCAAACAATACATATCTATCATGAGCAGTTATGGAAGGCTAATTACAAAAATCACCTGTATAAAATCTGCAACAGTTTTATTTTACCTATTTATTATTCCATTTTTTATAAGCCTGCTCCCCGGATATCTCGAGAGGCAGAAATAGATTTGATAGTAGTGGGCAGTTGGTTTAGGGAGGAGAAATTCACTTGTATAAGGCTTTTTGGTAGCAATACAAAGCCCCATGTCCTTCCCCTGTATGTGCCCAATAGACTGTTAGCTCGGGAATTGGCTTATTAGATAACAGTAGATGGAACATCCAAAACCCTTAAAAATTCCAAAAAATAGGTATGGCCTACATTCCCATTACAGTGTGGCAATTTCACTCTCCATGATTATAAGCACGCAAAGAAGGAGATAGAGAAATTACAAACACTAAAACTTGCCACAGTTCCAAATAGACAGTATGATCCCAGAAAGGTGGCCTATAATGTTCTTGACCAAGCCAAGCTTGCCAAATTTGATCATGAAGATGATGTCTTTGATGATATATTTGCCTCATCTGTATCACTATTCCAAGTTAAAGCATTGGCTAAAATCAAATATCAAGATGAAAGACTGGAAGTGTTTAATAGGCTTAGAGAATAGAGGTTACAAACTTTACCTCTAGACCTCTTAGTCACAGCTCCTACAGTCCAATGATCTGCTCAGACTGAACAAATAGTCACTGATAAGGCTTCTGATATTGAAAAGGTCTCCGAAAAGGTCTCTGAAAAGGAAAAGGAACAGGAACAGGGACAGGGAAAAGATAGTCAATTCACAGATACAGATATCCAGATTGATCCCAAGGTTCTTAAAGAATGGCAGTAGTTCAATTCCATTATAAGTAATACTGAGAATTTACAGGAGTTTAGTACACCCAAAGTGACAACTGGTCACAAGATAGCAACTAAAACGGTTCCAACTGAAGGAATTAGTGGCCCACCAATCACTCAAAAGGATATGGAGATAATTCCAGAGAATCCATTTGATGAAATCATCCTGCATGTAGAAGAAATACCACCTTTAGATGTCTTCTACAACCCTAAGCACAAGGTTGTAGTAAAAAGACAAAGGAAAAAGAGAAAGCTTGATCAACCTTCTCTTTTACCTGCTCAGATGGAAATGGCTAATCTGGTATGGAGAGAGGAAGTTAACCATTCCGAAGACCTCACAAAACTCTCTCAATATGCTAGGGCATACTCAACAACTACTATGGATAAAGCATCGAAAGTTAGTAATCTACTCAAAGAAAAAGATCAAACAATCCTTTCACTTGAGGCACAAGTATCCGAAAGGAAGCAAAGGATAGAGCAGTTAGAGCAGCAATTAGCGACGCAACAGCAGTTAAACAACCAACTAAATGAGCAATTGCTCAAGGAGAAGCAGAGGATAGACCAAAGTGCAATTCACAAGCAAAAGGAATTATCTTTAGCATTGGCTAAGCTGAAGTCAATGAATGAACAATTGAGCAAAACGAAAGATGAGAAAATCACTCAACTCTCACAACAAATAGAAAAGTTCAAGGGCTTTCCTCAAACAATAGAGTTCAAATCTGAAGCGCTCGAGATCAATAAAGCATTGATTAATCAATTAAATCTACTATGTCATAATATTTCTCTTGCTGAGCCCCTTTGTGAAATTTCTTCATCAATGGTTGATAAATCAGTTGAAGCAAGACAGAATTTGGAGCAGGCTGACGAAACATTAACAGACTTTCTTGCTTGGTAAGAAACCAAGGAGGGACAAGCTGCAAATTTGCCTCAAATTTTGGAATCACACAAGGAAATTCTTTTCCTGGAATGGCAGTGTCAATTGATGAAAGTAGAGCAGGCAACTTTAAGATGTAGATCAACAACTAGTAATTTGATTGAATTAATCAATGATACACTTTATCTGTCTAATTTGATTTTAGAATGTACTCCAGGTAAACTGCCATCAGCTAAAGCATTGGAACAGAAGTGCAAACGTGAATTAGCAAAGAAGGATAGATTAATCGCAAGCATCCAAAGTTTAACTTGGGACACCTTTTGGTTCTTCCTGGTTAAACCCCATAGTAAAAAAATAGCAATAAAATGTTTAACCGATGCAATCGGTTACATGATTCCTGAAATTAATGATGCTACGTATTCAGTCCAACTGCATTCGCGCATGAGTCACCCTCCAGAATTGAAACCAATGCTCGTTATATGCCAACTCAAGCCAAAGGATAATCAGCCAAAATAGTGAATCATTCTATCGACTGCAAGCATGCCTATTTCAAGGAGATTGTCATGATTTGGTTATACCACCTCATAGCATTTTTATTTCGTAGTTAGTTAGTTAGTAAGTATTTATAGACCCTTTCATGTATTTAGAAAGGGTCCTAAATTTTTGTATCAAAACTTGGAACGGGAGTTGCACTATAGTTCTTCTGATATATATTTTTTATGAAGACTGGGCCTATATTCTGAATTTTAATGAAGAATGCTTTGATAAGATATGCATTATTTCTTTTTGTGAGAGTATTTCTAAATTGAAAGATGGGATCTGAATGCGATTGATATCAGAGGGGATTCAAATTACATATGGTACTATTATCTATGTTTTTGTTCCATTCTTTTATATGAATCAATGTTTATTCAATTATTGCTATCATTAGATATATGTATGTGTTTTAACAACAGTCCTTTTACTTATCACTATTGAATGTTTAAGGAATGTTATTCTTTCAATCATATTTATGTCAATGATATATGAGAAAAATTGTAATAATGTTTTAATTATTACTTTGTTCAACTACTTGAACAAAGTAATTATCATATGAATGAATGTCTTTATTTATAAGTGGAGTCATCTAAATGCCAATTTGTGGATAAAGATTATCAAAAGTTGCGTTAAAGAAGAAATTTCCTGGGATAGATTAGTTGTTTATAATTTTTCATTATAGAATAAATCATCCATCATTATCATTAGATAATAGAAGATCAATCACTTATCCATCCTATTTCCAAACCATTGGGAAACTAGTCCCATTATATCTAGTTGGAGCCACCACATCAAACAGAAAAGGAGCCGCCTTTAAGGTCCGGACCGGGTGGTTTTCCTTGATGTCGATGCAGTGATTTTTGAGGCATAAACACATAGCTAGCCTAAGATTTGATTTATTGCAGCCACGTTGTGTTGGCAAAGAGAGAGCCCTCTCTGGTCTGGTAGGGCTAGATGCCAGACCTAAAGCTTGGTCTGTGGTTACCTCAAAGTTTCCTTTTCTCAGCCTTAAGGTTAATTCTGAGTGATAACATATATATTCCTATGCTTTGATGTTCACTGGAACTAGTCTCCCCACCATATTTGTCTACAATCCCACAACACCCAACCTATGAATGACATGTTTGTGGAACATATAAAGGAACTCTTTATGTTCAATGGCCTTTGTGTGGCCCTACAAATACTGAATTGCAATGGTAATATCATTAGACATCAAAAATGAAAAGTGGGAGGAACCTCTTGTGTTGAATCACTTCCACTACACGTTGATATGAATAGCGTAGATTGAAGGAAAATTGTGCAAAATAAGTGTAAATGCATAGAATTCCCTAAGATTAGAGCTATGGAAATTGGACATCTAGGGGAAACATAATCACACATGGGTTAGAACCATTACCATGTTGTTTCATATGGAATCCTCTAACAATATTTCTGTATTTGGAGGAGGAATTGTGTTGTGCATTGGCAGTAACGAGCGATTCAGGGTTTATCATATAAGAGAATAGGTTTGGACCTATGTGGGAATTTTCCATGAAGATATATGTATATGTAGGAATGTTGCAATGAATAAATGTACATTCTACATGCCTAGCCTTTTAATAATCCAAAGAGAAAAAGTACTCCAAGGGAATCATGATGGATATGTATTGTTTGGGGTCTATGGGCGTCCATCTCCACCCGAGCAATGGAAATTCAGAATTAAAACAAATAGTGTCCATAATGAATGCACTATAATAGAATGGGGGAATGGTTTCAAGAGAAAGAAAAAATAAATTTTATTATTAAATAATTTGGCTTATTAAAGCAAGGGTTTCATGCTTGGGTCAATTGTTTTCAGGTCAAAGT
>Ga0115851_101111_pt1 | contig 13756 bp, 10 predicted proteins | sample InSIn2gowninarea_FD_83865 | JGI IMG/M metagenome (GOLD analysis project Ga0115851, IMG submission 83865)
ATATATATATATATATATATATATATATATATATATATATATATATGGTTTTAAAGTAAAAAAACTATTTTATTTATTTATTTATTTCTGCTTTTTTGAAATACAAAATCAAGAAAAGGATTTATTTTTTTGACATGGAATAGTTTTGTTTTTTTTGTTTCTAATGAAGGAATTGAAATCCCCCCCAAACCAAATAACGAAGATTGTGGGATTGCTTTAGAGTTTCTCGAATGTGGGATTAAAATTAAAATTAAAAAAAAAATAATATATTGTTAATATTATAGGTTTAGATTAACTCTTATTAAGTGTGGAATAAAAAATAAAATATTAATTATAAAAATTAATTTAGTTAAGTAGTCAATGTAAAACAATTTAAATAGAAAAATTATTTTAATTTTCAAGGAATGCATTAAACAAAAATTTATGTTGATATTTTGAATAGGAAGTAGGGTGAATTTTTTTGAACACCAAAATTTTAGTAATACCTTTTCAAGTAAATTTTAGATGAAAATTTTGGAGGGAAATATTTTAAACGATGTTTTTGGAGGAAAAATTTTAGGCAAAATATTTTGGGGGAAACTTTGGAGGGAAAATTTTCAGCGAAACTTTTTGGCGGGAAACTTTAAAAGGAAAATTTCAAACTCTAAGCTATAATTTGTCATTGGGAGAGAGTGTGTTTGTATCATTTGACATCTTCTGGTTGAAGATCATGGATTCTTCTAATAGTAAAGTTCTACTTTCTCTAGCATTTACATCTTTGTCATGCAACAAATCTATTCATTTTGATGAATATAACATGAATTATTTCACTATGAATAGAGAGAAAAAATTTCCACTTGGTCTTAATCCTAAGGATCATAAGAGCGCCACTGACGAAGGGTACGATGATGAATTTCTAGTAAGTAGAGCGTCAAATTTTCCACTTAGTCCTAATCCTAAATATTATGAGAGCAGCATTGATGATTGGGGGGATGAAGGATTTCCAAACTCAAAGTTTCCACATAGTCCTAATCCCAGGGATTGTGAGAGCACCACTAATGAAGGGGAGGATGAAGAATTTCTATTAAATAGAAATTCAAAGTTTCCACCTAGTCCTAATCCCAAGGATTATGAGATCACCATTCATGAAGGGGAGGATGAAGAATTCGCTGGAAATGTTAAAAAAAATCAAATATTTAAAAAAAAAATTAAACATTAAAAATATAAATATATATCTATATATATGTATATGTATATGTATGTATGTATATATGAAGAAACATCATTGCAATCCAAGTTGATTTTAATGTCTTTATCTATATAACAACTTCTCATACTCCAGATGTACTTTCATGAATCTCTTACACAGTGAAAGATGGCATTAACATGTATTTCAGAGGAATTTAGCTATCATGCATGGATTAAGGAGGCATGAAGATGCTTTCTACTTAAATTATTCTACCTATCAACTTAAATTCAGGCAATTAAACCCATAAGTTGCAGTTATGTTACCATAAATAAATTTCACTCTTAGAAGAGATTTTAAGTTTCTAAATGCCCTTTTTCTTGTTAGTAATGATTTTGACAATGAGGGTTTTCTTGTTTTAATTATTTTTCCCTTGAATTTTTAGTTTCAAAATGAAATTCATAGGTAATGAGTTTTTCGATGGCACATTTTGAAGAATTTTTACTTTTAATTCCTTGAATTGAATGATGACACATGATATAGCAATTGCAACATTTACCTAACGGAGTGGCGAGCTAAGATAATGAGACTTATCCCACGTGGATGGGAGAGTGGCATATAGTATATGGATTTGATTTGTACGGAAGGCAATTGTAAATGGATTGGTTTTGTAACATTCAAGGAACATTGTAGGCTGGATTATCACTAGAGCAGTGCCATAGTATCAATGCAATAAAATAAAAATCATGACATGGTTGAGAGAAAAAAGTATTAAATATTAATGTGGACGAAATTCAATTATAAGATGGCTCCCTTAGGTTAATTATATAGTAAAATAAATTACACTTTTCTACATGATTTTTAGATTGTCATTTTCAAATAAATTATTAACTTTAGGAATCTTTTAGAATTGAATAGAAAGAAGTGAGTTCACCACACTTTTATTCAAATTTTTAAAAATCTAATATTCTTGACTTAAAACTTGTCCAATTGATTTAGTTTCTCAAAAAAGTTTGCTATTGGTATCAAACACTATTTTAGTTGCAGGTTGCCACATCATTTCATCAATTAATGCAAGAGCATATAGAATTAGCAGGCAATGTGATTGTATGTTCACATGTTGTGGCTAACATGAGATGAACCTCATTGACCTAAGTGGTCAAATCAATTCTTAGTAGAGAGGCTTGGACCTGTCGAATTTATCTTTACATCAATTATTGTAATAATTAGAACATTGTATTATTTTTAGAGGCGTATTATTATTAAAATTTAAGAGGCATATTATTATAAAAACTTATCTAATAACGAAATTTACAATCAACATAAATCATGGATTATATAAAGATTACGTTCTCCACGTTTGCAATGTTTAACGACTTGAAACAACAATAAAAAGGTATAGAAATATTCTATATTTTATCCAATGAAATATGGCTCTTAAATTTTTGTGCTTCTCCAATCTCGTATAGAAAGTCAATGTCTAATTTCTTTGACAGGTTGGCATCAAAGAGAAGGAAACAACTGTTGAAAGCTAATCTGGTGACTACAAAAATTTCCTTACTTTTGCTTTTGCTTCTTAACTCGATACAACTCTCACTATTTCCATTTCGCTAAAGGAAGAAATAATAAGTCCATGTATTAAATTACAAGGGTGGAAATGAATCATATGGAGCCACCATTATCTTTAGAAAATGGCCAACTATGTGGCATCAAATACTAGGGCATACATAATAAGGACCTTGAAACATTATATGCTAAAGGTATGGTTAAAGTTCTGTATGATTGCACCCTAGATTTCGATTTCTATTAATATTTCATATTTTGTAAACGAAACATAGTAACATTATGTGAATATTTTCTTCTTTTGAAAATAGCCAGGCTAGGCATTGTCTACCTTTTTCATCTCCATTTGACATTTGTCCATCTATTTTTTGACACGGGTCAACTTTAACTTAGGAAAAAAAGAATTAAACATATTTTTGTAAAAGGGACAATTTTGCCAAATAAAATTTTCTTATATATAAATGAATGTTATAAATAATAATGAGGAACTTATCATGGCAGAAATTATTAGAGTTTGAACAATCTCAAATCCCTAGGAAATTGGTGGGTGGGGAGCCACATGGCACAAATCTAATTTTTTAGATTTATTAAAATTAAAGGACTATTTTGCTAAATAACATTTGGTTGCATATAAATGGATGTTATAAATAATAATGAGGAACTTATCATTGAAGGAACCTATTAGAATTGGAATATTCTCAAATGCCTAGGAAATTGATGGGCGGGAGCCAAGTGACACGAATATAATTTTTTAAATTTATTAAAAGTCAGTATAGCCTAACAAACACTGTAAAACACTATAGTCGTTGATAAAATTTCCCAAACTATAAATCCATATCATATGCTTAGTAGGTACTCCAAGTATCACGTCAATTAAATAACTCTCTTTAATTTAAACTAAATATTTCCATTCATAAAAATAAATTATAATTAATTTTTATGCTATATATATAAAAAAATGGCATTAGTGAAATTCACTTTTAATTAGAATAATTTTAAAATTTTCACATTTAAATCTTTATATTAATAAAAACTTGATAACCTTACCTTTTACAATTATATTACATATTTCAATTACTAAGAAAAAAGAAATAAATATACATCACTATAATATGACATTGAAAATAAACTATAAATAAGCAGAAAGTCATAAAAACTATTACAAGAAAAAGGTTCTTATTTTATTAAAATATAATGAATTATCTTCACCTTGGAATTAGGAAAGGTGAAAGGGTTTTACATAGGTTGATTCTAATACGTGCAATCAAATATTTTTTTATATATCATAAATAAAAAATAAATATATTCATTTTTAGGATGTGGTTATGGACCTTCATGTTCAAAATCCATGATACGTATGATGTAGTGGGGAACAGACACCTTAAATTAAATTTGATTTAAACAAACCATTTTCGGCATGGCATTTTACACTATTCACGATGCTATGTATGACTCTATTTTTTCTTTTAATCATCTTCAATAATTAGTTTGAATAAAATTAAACACAACCATTTTAGTAAATATTATTATTTAAAATATATTACTTTCATATTTTTAAAATTTAAAAAATAATACATTTGTTAAATAACACTACAAATTTTTTTATTGATTTATCTATATTTATGGTTAGTATGTTTAATCATCAACCATTAATTATTGAAGCGACAATGTAGTTTTCAATGTGGTATTGAGTAGTAGCTACATGTCCCACAACCCTAGAAATGATATAGGGAAGAAGTTCATGCATAGGTCATGATGAAAGTTATGAGTCATTTGAAGTAGCCTTGGCCAGGGTTGGGGGAGGAAACTCAATCATCAAACTATAAAGATAGCTTCTAAAGGTAAAGGTACAAGAATGGGGATTTGAACCACCAATTGGACTTTTTTATGGAATGCTTTTCCTTTAAGAGAAAGTATGGAGTTCTCTAGCAGAATCATCGAAAGAAGGTAGGAAGAGAACCGAGGAAGCTCAGAGACTTATGCAGAATGAGAGGGAGAATGTGGGTGCTCCTTCAAATCCTTCCAAAACTTAGAAGTGAACTTTGCATCCGTGTCTAAAATAATATTCTTTGGAACATCATGCAATCTGTCTAGGTATTTGATGAACACCTATGCTACATCACTCATTGATTATGTAGACTTCATTGGAATGAAGTGCGCTACCTTTTTCAACCCATCCACCACTACCATGATGGAATCATGATGTCTCACTATCCTCGGAAAACTTGTGATAAAGTCCATGGAAATGACCTCCCATTTCCACTCTGAAATTGCAATAGAATGTAGGAGTCCACCTGGATGCCTACACACTACATTTACCTGTTGACAATCAAAACATCTAGCCAGAAACTTTGCTACATCGTTATTTAGATTCAACCCATAATAGAATTTCTTCATTGCGGTCAGCATCTTCCAATAGCCTAGGTGATTTAAATATGGTTTCACATGAAAATACCTCGAGATCACCTTCTTGAGCTCACGATTGTCTGGAACATATATCCTATCTCTAAACCTAACAAAGCCACTACTGTAAGAAAATAATCAACATCCTATGCACTTGCATCTATACCTATACTACTACCTATACTTGCACCTATGTTATGTTGCAACCTGTGCATAATCTCCATGTACTTGATATCCTGCTAACCTACCTGCAAGACCCTATCCAATATATTTTCCCCATAGGAACTCCTAGCTACTATATGAATTACCTGTATCTTCTTGCTAAGAGAATCTGCGACCCTATTCTCCTTTCCTTTGATGTATTTGATCTCAAAGATGAAGTCATTGATCGTGGCCAACTATCTAGCCTTCTTGGCATTCAAATTCAACTGGTCAAACAAGTATCTCAACCCATTGTAATTACTCATAAATACAAACCTCATGCCAAGAAGATAGTGCCTCCACATCTTTAATGCACATATGATCGTTTCCAGCTCAAGATCATGTGTCAAATAGTTCTGGTGATGCTCATTGTTTTCGTGACTCATATCATACCACCTATCCATCCTGCATAAGGACTCCACCAGGTCCTCTCTTACAAGCATCTGTACATACTACAAACTCTTTGTTCAGATCAACAATCTTTAATGCTAGTGCATGTTTCAACAACTACTTGAGCTACTCAAACTAACGCTCACTCCTCTATCCATTCAAACTTCTTACCTTTCCTCTACAATAATGAAATAGGATAACAAATTTGTGAGAAATTCCTAATGAGCCTCCTAAAATAACTTGCCAATCCCATGAAGGATCTCACCTCATCTACATTTCTAGGAGCTTCCCACTCCATGATAGCTCTTACATTTTCTAGATCCATTGTTATGCTATCCTTAGAGACAACATGTACCAAGTAATGTACCTCAGTCTGAATGAAATTGCAGTTGTTTAGTTTAGCATACAACTAGTGCTCGCTCGACAACCTCAAGACTGCTGCCAAATTCTCAACATGCTCTTCCTCATTTTCAGAATATACCAATATGTAATCAATGAACACAATAACAAACATGTCCAAATAAGGATGCAACACATTATTCATCAAACACATAAAGGTAGATAGATCATTATTCAAACCGAATGGATCTACAACAAACCCATAATTCCCATACTTGGTCCAAAGAGTTGTCTTGTAAATGTCATCCTCTTTAATGTGTACCGGATAGTATCTTGATCTAAAATCAATCTTCAAGAACACTACTACTCACTTTAGTTGATCAAAAAATCCATCTATCCTCGACAACAAATACCTGTTCTTGATGGTCACTTTGTTCTACAAATAGTCAATGCAACAATCAACCAAACATCAAGTGAGTGAGTTCTACAAATCCAATAGTCAATGCATAATCTAATAGTACCATCCTTCTTCTTTTACAAACAGTATTGGTGTGCCCCAAGGTGATACACTTGGTCTAATGTATCCATTTTCAAGCATATATTTCAATTTCAACTTTAAGTCTACCAACTTAGGTGTGCTGATCCTGTAAGGTGCTTTTGATAATGGAGCTTCCCCTAGCACCAACTCAATAGAACACTCCCTATGAGGTGGCAACTCTGAAATATATGTGGGAAACACATCTTGAAACTGTTGTAGAACTGGGTACCTTCTCAAAACATTTGCATCCTCGACTTCCTTACCTTTGTCGCTAGAAATATGCACTAGAGATAACACACACCCTTTTCTATGACTATGTTTTTCCTACACAGTTGTCACCATCCTAAGTGATGTGGCTTTCTTCTTTTCCTATAAGACTCCTAGTTCCACATTGTCATCCAACCACTCAATGTCTTTGTGATAACAGTCCACCTTGGTCCTATGAAGGTACAACCAATCCATGCTCAACAACATATTGTATGATCCCAATGGTAATACATTAACATGTACAATGGTATGCATACCATTCAAATCAAATGCACAAGCTCTTACCCAATGATGAACTCACTTTGTACTTGTAGCCAACTACATGAACTAAGATTCTGTATGCACTTCTTTATTCAAACTACACCTATCCACCATGTCAAGGCTAACATAACTATAATTATATGCAGGGTCAACCAAAATAGAAAGAACTTGATCACAAAGCTTACCATCCATCTCAATGATACATGCTTGATTGTTTGCATGTATGTTATCCAGTGCTGTATAGATTCAAGAAACACTCTGACCAACATCCCCAACATTCTACTCCTCCTGTACACTATATACCTGAGTCCTAGCACCCTAATTTTGTGGACAAACTCTCTTAAGGTTCTCCTTACTGCATGTCCAACACTCCAATCCTCCAGTACAATCACCTCTATTTTACTGCTACTGTGACCCACGTCCCTATCTAGCTACATTGAACTTCTTTTGTGGTGCCACATTTTTTTTCTATTCTCAATTCTGAGGCCTTGTTTTTTTTCGGCTACCATTTACCTTTACCTTTATCCTTCCCTTTCCATCTTTGATGAGATTCATTTTACTTTTAAGTGTATTTGTGTTTTTTTTTTCTTTTCAATAGTTTTTGAAATAAAATCTTAATTTTTTGCATAGTTAAAAAAAATAATTTGGTCAATATTTTAATGTTAGTATTTTCTATATATTCATGTAATGTTAATTAATATTTCAATGCAAATCAAATAATTGTCACTAAAAAAAACAATAATATTAAACATTTGACAAAAAATTACACATTTTCAATATAAGTATAATGAAAAAATACACATTTTGATATTTTTTTGTCAAAAATGACATGTTAAAAAAATGTTTTTTATGGGAAAATTATAACAATTTTTTTAAGAAAAATAACATTTTTTTATGAATTTTATGTTAAAAATTAGTACTTATGACAATTTTTTTACAAAAGAAAATGGTTCACATAAAAATCAAAGATAAAATCAGATAACGCAAATATTGAACATATAACAACAATAATCAAATGCTCATTCTTCTCATAAAATCTCAGAGTCAAAACATTAAAAGTAAAACTAATGAATACCTCTCAAAATTGAGCTTGATTTGCAAGCATAACTTAAAATTCATTAAGATATTATATAATCCATGTTCATCATTTTCTATAGCTTCATTATTTTCTTCTTCCACGATATTTTCTTCTTGATTTTCCTCATTGTCCTCTTCTAATGGATATTTCATGTCTACAAATCTCCCCAAGTGTCATTTTCCAATCATTCGATATAACAATGGTTGAGGTTCCTTTGCCATTTTTTCCACATGTGATTCATTAAAATATCATTTCCTCAAACCAACTTCTTGCATTACATCTGCAAGAAATTGAAGAGCATTCATTTTTTTGTTGAATAAAATTGCATTGTAGTGAGTGTTTTTCAATCGCAATGCAATTTGTTCCTTTTTGTGGGAGACATGCTAGTGTTCAACATAATCATCAAGCACAATAGAAATAATAAATAAAATTAGTATAAACACATAAAAACTAAAAAAGAAAATATTAAATTCAATTTTATATAATAAAACTTGCCTGAACATGAAAATAAATCCAAAATCCAATCTCCTTCATTTGAAAATAAATATATAAGACATTTATCAATGCTCGCAGTTTTTATAAATGTTAACTATCTCTCCTTTTTCATCTTTATGGTCATATGTTGACTTTCTTATGACAACATCAGAAACTAGTACTTGGCTATGACTCTTTCCATCTACTTGATTCAGAAGAATACACTTATAGTTATCATCTTTTGTCCAACATTCAACATGGATGAACTCACAATCACTTATAATCGGTTGATCTCCAGAAGAAATAAGATTTGACTTTTTCCTATAACATGACATAGTAAAAGTTTAACTAAATTGTACATATTTTTTTTTAACATTAATCAAACATAAAATTTCAATGTCTTACCATGTAAGTTACATTATGCAGTTTACTTTTCCCTTGAATCTTGTTAATAACATTGCAAATTGTGTGTAATAATGAAATGTCACAAATCTCCAAACTAGAGATGTTGTGACTCCTTGAGAGCCCATAACCACTTTAATAAAAGCTTGATAAGTATAAGTCTCACTATCATATCCGATGTCTAGGAAGTTAAAACCATGAGAAATGTATGCAATAACTAGGGCATATTCCCTTATAGGTATGTGTTTTGCAATGTCTTCACAATCACCACGTATTATTTTATATTGGATAGTGTCCAGCCCATTCCAAATGAAATGAGTAAGAGTAGGATTAAGTTCAACATTCCTAAGATGTTTTTTCTCATCCTTTCCAACTTAATTTTATCAATGAATATTTTGAAAGTATTGAGTACTCCACCTGCATCCTTCTTGGACATCTTTAATGAAATAAAAAATTATAAGTAAAAGTAATAAAATAAAATAAAATTACATATGAATAAAATGAATGTAAAAATCAACATACATTTCTAAATGCAAGATAAAAATCTTAAAGTTTTGTTGTAGAACTTAATTCTGGGTAGTTGCATACAAGATCATCCCAAGTCTCTTCATTCAACATTGTAACTATATGTTCTTGTATCTTCATATGAATTTTATAACAAATTCTACTAACAACAACATCTTATATTTCAAGGAAAATTATAATCCAAGAAAAAGTAAAAATAATTCAACAAAATTACTTTTGAAATTGTGAGCACATTTCATCCAATGACAATTCACCTAAGTTTACATGACATAGTACTGATTTGAATAGTTTGTCATCCTTCGCTCCTTGCAAAGGTGTTTTAGGAACTGCCCAACAACCTATTTCACTATGGAGCTCATGAGAGTTCCTTCTAATCTTGGCTATATTAATTTTCTTCTTTGAGCTAGTTAAAACATAGAGATACTTTTGATCTTCTAGGGTGGAGTCGATGACCTCCTTATAATATCTTAATTTTATTTTAGCTGCTAAATATTTCTCATACCACATTTTTTCTTTGAACTTAGAAGTAACAATATTTTTAATGTTATTAATGTTTTGCAATGCAACATTCTCGTTGATCTCCCAATGGTTTAACAAGCCCCTCATGTCTTTATATCAAACTTGTTTGAGCCTTAGGTGGTTTTGGCTAGAATTTAAAGCTAGATTGGGAAGTCTATGGTCTCCTATGTTATTGAGTTTGTGCTTGTACAACAAAATCCTAGTCATAGCTACGCTCTCGATAGGGAAAAGACCCACTTCTATAAGGAGAATAGGAAAGGGTGTGTTGCTTTTAATTTTGATGTTATACATTATAAAATGCTTCTGGATTTTCTCAATCTTTCTCCAGGATTCTCTAGAGATGCTACAACCCCAAACCTCACATCCATATAGGATAACAAGAGTGATTAAAGTTTCAAAGAGGAACTTCTTTCTATCCCACATTATGAGGTTTATAGTTTTACAATCATTTTCAAGACCAAAAGAAGCTCTCCATCCCCCATTAATCCTTTTCTCAATGCTATAGTTCCAGTTGAGCCTGTGATGAATATAAATTCCTATGTACTTGTATGAAGACACTTCCTCCAAGTTACTATTGTCATACATAAAATTAGTGTAAGTGTCCTTCTTGGATTTGATAATCATAACTTTTATTTTGTCAGTGTTAACAATCATACCCATGGTAGAGCAGAAATCCTTAAGAAGCATAAGTTGCTTATCAAGATCATATGGGCACCTTCCGAGAAGACGAATATCGTCAATATAGAGAAGAATGATGATGACTATCCCAGCTAAGATCGTGCCAGCACATCCTACATCCTCTAAACAACCTTCTAGCTTGTCGATGTAGATGCCAAATAGTGTAGGGCAGAGGGGGAATATCTTTCGACTTCACCTCATTTCTCTTTAACTTTTCAATTACATTCTCGTATAACCTTATAGTGGTAGCTCTCAACTCAAAAGGAACCTTTAGCTCTTCTAATCTCTTGCAAAGGTTGTTTCTAGGAACTATATCGAAAGAATTTCTAAAGTCCACAAAGCAACAAAAGAGATTGGATTTATCATTGCAGCATTCCTCCACACTGATCCTAAGCATAATGAGGTGGTATGCTGTTGTGTGCTACTTTATAAAACCTGCTTGGTCCTTAGCCCGCTTACCTTCACTTTCAAGCCATATGGTCAACTTCCTTTCCAATATAATACTATATAACTTGGCTACAAGAGGGATGATCATAATTGTACAATAATTATAGGGGTTATTTGTATCCCCACTTTTAAAAATAGGGATAATGAGGCGTTGAGTCCATGGTTTAGGGAACCCTTTCTTGACCGCTTGATTTGAAAAGCTTGTGAATTTTGTGGATGAGGACAAGAACCCAAATTTATAAGACTTCCATCTAGTAACCTTCAATGTCCTTAGCTTTCCCTTTAGCCAAACAATTAACCCCAAAATCAATGTCTTCTAATGAGAAAACTTCTTTCGTTGTGAGCAGGGTTTCAAAGTTATCCATGACATTTGGAGATTCATAAAGATTTTTATGATAGGAATTCCAGTTGTGTAAAGAAATTTTATTATTATCTTTAGTTTGTTTAGTTAGAATTTAACTCCAAAATTTCTTAGGAGCTACCTTAGAGAATTAATGGGTAGGGGTCGCCAGGAGATGATTCATGACAAAATATAAATTAAATATCCTAAAATATATAAAATAAAAAATAAAAAACAAAATTAAACCATAAAAATGTAAAAAAAAATAAAAAATTAACCTGTAAAACTGAAAAAATTAATAAAAAATAAATTAAAAAATATAAAATTAAAACAGAAAAAATTAAAAAATATATAATTAAAAAGAAAAAAGAAAAATACAAACCATTTTTTTAAATAAAAATAAAAAATAGAAAATAAAAACATCATTTAAAAAAAGTGTCAAATAATTACCAAAAAGTTAAATTAAATAAAAATAAATAAAAATTAGGAATTAAATTTGATTTTTTGTGCTGTGTTTTTTTATTTTTATTTTTTATGTTTTATTACTAACATGAAAATCACCAACATTTAAAAAAATATGCACACTTAAGTCATTAGAAAATTTAAAGTATAAAAACTAAGCCCTCTAAACAAAAAGGGATACTAGGTCATTTTTTTATTTGATTGTAACTATGTTCAAATTCATCATGCAATGCCAATAAATTTTCCTTTGTTCTTGTTAAAACAACATAAATGATGCATTTCACTGTTTCAAAAAGAGAGTTATCGGGATATTCCTCGATCAATCGTCTTTTGATCTCTACTAAATGGTTCCCTTCAATTACATAATATTTGTATTCAAAACATCATGTCCTATTAAATGGCTCTTTGTTGGGAACATAATTTAGATCAACAAGAAAAACGTAATCCACCACATGTGCATATGGATTTTACCTGAACAATATTTTCAAATTATGAACATGTAGGTGATGTGCCTTTCTAATTTGATATTGAGATTGTCCTTCATCTGGCCTATATAATTAGCTGACATTAAGCTAAAATGTTTTGCCACCAATAATTAATTTATTATTCGTCAAGTGATCTTGAATGACATTTTGTTTTGTTTTAATAATGCCATCCTCTAAATCAACACTTGGTGTTATGATTTCTTTGCTTCCTTTAGAAATTTCACTTCGGTGTTCATTGTTGCCCATGATTTTAACAAATTGACCAAATTTTGACTTCTTCTTCTTACTGGTTAACACACCTTCTATATAAACAATCTCATCATCATCAACTAGAGGAGAGACATTCATAGCCATTTTTGTTTCTGGTGTTTTATTTCTTTCCTCCTTCTGAACAATAGTTCTAATCTCCTCCTCACTAATGGTAACATAATTTTCAGCTTCAGTTTTTACATCTACAAAAACAACACATTTAGCTTTGCTAAATTGAACGACCTTAGGGATTCCTTGATGATCCTCTATATGTACTATTGCAATGTCATGGATTATTGTTTTTTTTCTTCATTCTCCTTTCTTATTTTGTCTCTATATGGAATCTGTTGATCACATTCATAATATTTGGCTCTAGAAAACAAATACCCTCCAACATCATTGAAAAACTCTTAACAAAATCTTATCAAACAAAATACAATATGTCAATGATAAATCATTTATAAAAAATATAGTGATCCTTAAAATAATGCATAACACATAAATATAAATAAACATACTTACAATGTATTTGAAATTTTGGATGTGATTTCATCACACAATGGTGTAGATCCTTCATATGTGTCATACTTGACCTTTGGGAGACGACATCTAACAATTTCATGTGGCTTGGGCAATTTTGCAAGAACATAGATAGTATCCACATTCGGCACCAAACATATGTCTCGTACTCTGCCCATCCCCTCATATGGTCCACCAAAGTTAATCATATCACAATATAGATAGATATGTGTACAATCATCTCTGTCAATATCTTTAACATGCAGTGTAAAATTTGTTTTATTTATTTCTCATGAATTCCTCCATTTAGGAATAATTGTGAATGTACTTGATGAGCCAGTTCCTTGACTTTTATGATGTTTTTTAGTTCGGGTATGTTAAATAGTATTCATAGAGTGTCCAACTCAAAACTTTAGATGATGGAATTGTTGTCCTTGTTTCAAGAAGCATT
>Ga0115851_101112_pt1 | contig 13739 bp, 11 predicted proteins | sample InSIn2gowninarea_FD_83865 | JGI IMG/M metagenome (GOLD analysis project Ga0115851, IMG submission 83865)
TGTAGTCGTGTTCATAGTGTCGGTAGCTTGATAACTGCCGTAGTGTGGTGTGGGTCGTCTTTTTGCATTGGTCATTCTGTTGCTCCATTCATTGTCAGGTTCATGTACACTGCCGCAAATTCGGGCACATCGTTGACTAGATCATATAGCACTTGCTCATCCGGAATCCGAAATTCATGCATAGCCAGGATCCCGAAGTGGTTTACGCAAAGTGTCAATGTTCGATGAAATCTCAAAGACACGTTTCTAGCCTCCTGAGAATGGATAAGCATGTAAGTAAAGGATAGTATAGGTGTGAAGAGTACCAGAACAAAGCATGATGACGTAAAATTGTCATGGCTCTTTGGAGGTTGGATCACAAGCGATCAATATATCGGGCACAGACTTACCCAGATCAGTGTGTTCTCCAATCGTAGGATCAGATATGTCTCAATGAGACATAGAGGAGGAGGATTCTGCCGCAATGCCCTCGGGTATGAAGCATATTGTTGTTCTGTTGAAACGCCCTTTGTGCATGGACCTGACAATGAATGGAGCAACAGAATGACCAATGCAAAAAGACGACCCACACCACACTACGGCAGTTATCAAGCTACCGACACTATGAACACGACTACACTACCTCAAGCAAGTTTCCTACATGTGGTGCTACATATGGACTCACCATTTTTGCACCTCTTTAGAAGCTGGTAAAGGAGGGCGCCTTCTATAAACCTCTAGCTACATTTTACAGTTCCTTAACAGCGGCATTGTCTACGCCGCCAAGCATTAGATACCGCATTGAAACGCCGACGACTAAAGAACATTCCTGGATAATAGACCAACAGAACCATCGCGCGGTTATATTTACAAGATATTCTAAGCAATGTCAGCCCACCACTCACCAATCAGGATTATCCTTAGAGTGCCATATACGCGGTCGCACGGCATATGGATATGACTTATAGTCGAAAAGGGTGAGACGGTATACAGCTCCAGTTTAACAAAGTCGCTAGCTTGCTATACGACTTCATCGGGCAGAGTCGAGACAAGTTTACTCTACGTCTCGTACACTTTCCGATCACTTTCCGGTCAGAGAACACATTCGCGAAATGTTCCCAACAAGTTGCGAGACTTGTGAATACAGCTTCAGATTACCCACCATTTGGACCGAGTCACTGGTATGTCTAGCGGATTGCGAAGGAACGCGTACTTTTGATTCCGGGGATGAGCTAGTACTCTACAAGCCTTTATTTTCCTTTGTGTTAATGCCTCTCTACCTCTTCTCCAGATCCCTGTTGGTATCTGCAAAGATTTCACGATTCGGAAACACTCCCATCACGTCTTAGCACTCTACACAATATCAAAATCCTACTCACTTTCCCGTTCCTGTTCGACATCGCTATAAAGTCTTGTTCGGAATCTGTAACGAAGAAGCATCCAGAGACACCTTTCACTTCCAGCACCCTCCACAGCCAATTCAGCAGCAATCAGCTGTATTTGTCATATCTAGATCTGTCAAGGTTCTGAGGCAGTCGCGGTGGTGCGCAACAGGAAGTCGGTCACGCAAATCGTGGTGCCTGAACTTCGTTCATCACTCTTTTTCATCTTCCTACTTTTAATCACTCCATCTCATCAGCAATGGAGCAAGGATTACGCAACCGAAGACATCAAACTCCTGTCATACCTCTTCACAACCAGCCTCACCATTCTCGAGCAAGACAGCCGGCTGGTCCTCCCACTGTGGAAGATGATGGAATAATGTTCTTTCACTGTATGAATTAAGGAAGAGAACTGTTAGAGATGAGACACAAGCTAACTATCATAAACCATAGATTTCCCTATACGACGTTCGACCTGGAACGTATTTCGCATGTGGCAACATCTCTTCCACACTCGCCATAACCTCTCTGCTATAGAAAATATAGCGCAGACGTCTGCCATCTCGATGGCTAAATCTTCGAGATCAAGTGAGCCTGTAGGTGCTTCGACTGTATGCGCAAGTCCTTCAGCACGACTCGCAAGTCCTCGGAGAAGAGCAGTTGCCTTGGTGCAGAACAGGGTCGGCAGTCACGCAGATCGCGGAGCTTAAACAGCGTTTGTCACTCTCCCATCTTTCATAACTCTTCCATCTTCGACCACTCTTGATCTTCATCAGCAATGGATCCTCGATTCAATCCAATAGAGCCCGAAGGTTTACGAAACCGAAACGGAACTCGAACGGTCCACCTCCTCCTACTGTCTCCGATCTCCCACCACGCCAGCAATCTGTAGCCAATGACGATTGCCACGAGCCTGATCGTCCCATTGTGATAGTTGATGAAATTTGGCTCCTGCGATGTATGAATAAGGAAGAAAAATGTATACCAAGATGAGACATAAGGTAAAGGTTGTAAGACATAGTGTTACGCAGATCGCGCATGGTTTATCATCTTTCTAACTTCCTCTTTCATCTCTCCATCTCCATCTCATCAGCAATGCATCACATGCAGTTACGCAGTCGCACCAATAGGAGCTCAACACCTACTACGGCAAACTCCACACCACCTTAATTCACCCCAAATCCTCCACTACAACGTCTAATCCCAGCTGCTCACCAACCGAGATCTCACACACAACCCACGCCTCATCCTCAAACTCTCGCCCTAGTAGACCCTGAGCTAGCTCTCCCGCACCAAGCTCCTCATCCCAAATGATAGGAAGGACGATATAATACTCTTTACCCGTATGAATGAAGAAGAGAACGGTATACTATATAATGAGACATAAGCTAAAGGTTCTATGTAAATATAGTGTTTCTTGTAAGACGTGCGACCTGGGATAGAATGCGCCGCCTCGTTCTACTCTTTCGAATTCCTACCTATGTCGCCCTCCCATTACTTCTATATGTCGTTGAGCCATTCCGCGATTGGGCAGAATCGCTGCCAAACTTGATTAAGATGGGGATAAATGGTTTACCGATTAATGGTATTGTTTGCATTGGTTGCTGGTTTCTAGGAAATTTGGGCTGCTTCTTGTTTCCGACAACTGGAGAGACTGTAAATCGCCAAGCAGTAAACGTGCATACGACACATTCTTCGAAGCCTTTCTCATATACGTTGCGCTCTGCATTTTGATGGCACCGGTTATTGCAATGATCAATTTCGCGAGACGGTATAAACAGTCTGCTCGATTGTCAAGTCAAGATCATCGACTGTCCATCCGACTGCGAGACAGAAGTCCTTCGGCGTCAGGTTATCAGTCGCCGGAAGAAGCCAAACAAATATTGCTGGTTGCTGGGGAATTTGGGCTGCGTCTGGACTCCGAGGACTGGAGAGACTTTTGACAAACGAGCAATAAGAAAACATTTATTCGACACAGCATTCGGATTCTTCTGCGGATACGCTGTGCTCAGCGTTGCGATGCCCCCAGTCTGGGCCAAAATCAAGTCGCCTTTGACGGTTTAAAGACAGTCACTGTCAGTATCGCTCATTCAAACACGCAATGGAGAGTAAGTCTTAATTTGTCTCCAGCACTGCCCACACCAGTAAGAATTGTTCCCATGTTATTGTTTCTTGTTGTGCATCGTAATGGTAGTTGCTTCAAGATGTGTCTCTTTGTCTGTCACTTTTGGTGCCACAAAACATTACAGCACTCTTCACGTCACCTCGAACATGGTATTTGAAACTTGTCTCTGTATTGCAACCACTCCACTTACGACACCTGCTTTCGCGCCTGCAGTTGCTGCGTCGTAAAGCTAAGGGCACTTTTGACAGGGATGTCTTGGTACACGATTGTCAGTTATTACGTCTCCCGAAGCTTCTTCTGTAGATATAGAACTACAATTCGTGAAAAGTGTACGAAGCCTAGCCACAGTGAATACCCAATGGGCGCAAGTTAGCCAGCATATCTTCGGAGAAAAATGACAGGAGATTCGTCGCACATGGCAGGACTTTGAAAAGACGTCGCCACCATCCTGGGACTGCATAGGCAGTGCACCGCTTACGAAGTCGCATCTCCACCACCCTAACGACCTGTAACCGGTCCCGCAAGATTGCCAAAGCGTATACAGCCACAGTAGCTGTTGCGTTCAGAGAGTTCGACCGTGTTCCGTAGTGGGACAAACGCAATCCTGCAGTCCAGGACACCTTTCGAGCCGATCTCATCACCGCCTATGGCTTCGAGCATGATCGAAAATACTTCTGGTGTGCAGTCGGTGGAGAATACCTGGAATATGTCAAAGCCGCACACATTGTGCCGCACTTCCTGACCTACGACCAAATCGGATAATTGCCCTAGTACTACTTTACCAGCCGGCTCGTCGTCCTGCTCAAGGATCGTCTTCGCGCTTTTATCTGGGTCGTCGGAATGATCGCTTGTGGCGGTTTTTCTCTTCCCGTACATACCGCTTCGCTATTCGTGACTGAGCACAGTCACTACGAGAATGGCCAGTCCCAAATCTGAGCGGTGTATCAACAAACGGTGCGTCGGTGCCATATACCTCGTTGGCTGGGTCTTACTTAACCTTTGCCATTTCTTACTATTTCCTGGTAGTCAGGAGCGAGCACTAAAAGCAATCGATTCAGCGTCTGGAGGCTTCTGCCTTTACTTTGCACTTTGCGTCCTCATGGACCACGTCCTGAAGCCTTACTGGGTGGAGGGCCTCGCTGTTGCCGGCAAGAAGCTTAGTGAGAAGACTAAACTCTACGCTTACTGCATCGTCGCGGCACATCGAGCATACTCCAGCCCCGAGACCGACGTGAGATTCGTTCTCATAAACGATGATCTTCTTCTTCTCTTCCTTCTGCTCCACTGTTTCTCACATTTTGAACATTTTCGAAAAAGCACCAACAAAAAGCATTAATCAAAGCGTCAAATAACATCCATCTACTACGATCCCCCTTTCTGAGACTTTCTCGTGAATCGTCTTTCTCATTGCTTGTCTCTCCCGTGACTCGCTGTAAGTATTAATCCATCTCGTCAATTCACGTCTCTTCCATCAACTGACATTCCTAGGAACTTGCTCGCAAACAGGATGAACTACGCAAGTAATATCACCATCGGCACCCTTTAGCACCATGCATCTGCACCGTCATCGTCTTAGATAAACCCATTTCGTGCTTCGAGATTTCTCAAAACGTCTCTACTAAGGATATGACTATAACAGCGGATGAGATGAAGCCCCACTATAGAAATTCTGATTTCTGAAAGAGGTAGTGACACAATCACACTGTTATCACTTTGAGCTGCATCTTGAGAGTCATAATCATTTAATATAGCTAATGAATATGTGAAGATAATCTACAGCATAAACCAAATCGCCTTAGAAAGTGCCCGCACAAACCAAACGACATTCCCAATCCAATGCCAAGCCGTATTTTTATACCATCATGCTCATTAAATATCCCGCAACCTCTAGTACCAAGGAGCAGGAGGGAACCTGCCATCGTAGATCTCAGGACCAACATTTCCAGGGTAGTAAGAGCTAGCCTTGCCAGCAAACTGTTGCTGAATAGCAGGCAACACAGCCCTGCCGTTGACGACAGCAGCAGTATTGGGGGTAGGGTAGAAGGTCTGGTTGACCTTTGAGTTGAAGACACCAGGGTAAGACTGGTTGAAAGCGATGGAGCTGAAGGCAGGGAAGGTGCCGTTGACGGTGGTCCATGGCTTGATAGCATCACCAGTCTTCTGACCAACGAAGTCGTAGACGTTGGCGCCGACGTCCCAGCGACCGAGGGTGGGAAGACCCCAGTTGGCAGAAACGGTGGAGATCTGACTGTAGTGGTTGTAGAACTGGTTGTCGGTGGTTCCGATGAGGTTTTGAGGAACGGCGTTACCGAGGAGGATACCGAAGATGTTGTTGGCGATGGTGTAGGTGTGGTTCTCATCGAAGGTCAACAGGATCAAGGTCTTGGGGCCGTTGAAGTTGGGGTTAGACAAGAGAGGCTGGAGGAAGCTTGCGGACCAAGCGCCGGCAGTGGTGACGGAGGTGTCGTGGCCGTCATTGGTCATGTTGGGAGTGATGAACATCCACTGGGGAAGAGTGTTGGCCTCCAAGTCCTGGTAGAAGGAGGTGAAGTTCTTGATCGTGCTGAGACGCTGGGCGTTGTCGGTGATGGAGTTGTACAAGACAGCGGGGTTGTGCTTGCGGACGTAGTCGTTGGCAGTCTTGTTATTGATGACGGAGGTGTAGCCGAAGCCCTCGAATCCGGCGTAAGGCATGTCCTCCTGGTACTCCCCGTACGAGATACCCTTGGTGTCGAGCAGATCGTAGATGCTGCTGACACTGCCATCAATGTAGCACAATCCATCGCCATCGAGACCGAAGTAATCACCACCGTGACTTGCCATGTAGTTAGGTTCACTGGGGTGAGTAACACCAAACAGGCTGTTGAGGGAGAGACCTTGTGCAGCGAGGTTCTTTAAGTTTGGGTCACCAGCAGCGGCAGAGAAATCGGTGTTCTCGAGCCAGATGACAACGAAGCGATCGAAGACCGCACCCTCAACGTCAGAAGTAGGGCTACTGCTTACTGCAGTTGCCTGGGCTTGTTTGACCGCAGCAACGTTGGTGGCGGTGTACTCGAGGTGAAGAGGACCGGTGTAAGGACCAGTGCTGGTGGTAGTGCTGTTGGCAAAGCCGGAGGAGGAGGCAGTGGTAGTGGCAGAGGCAGAGGCTGTGCTGCTTCCGAGCGTGTTGCTTCCAGAAACTGTTACATAGACGGTAGTGGCGGGCAGGGTTACTGTGGAGGCAGGAGCAGTAACAGTGACTGGAGTTGATATCAGTTGATGACCTTGATGAAGTCCGTTTACGATCTCATACCAGTGCGGGTGGGAAGAACTCCAGTATAGTCTGAAGCAATGGTGGTTGTGATCGTAGCAATTGCCTTGTCGGTTTCGGTGATGGTCTGAGTTGTGGTAGTAATCACTGTGTCCTTTTCCTTAACAGTCTTGATAGTTGTTAGCTCTGAACAGATACTATCCATTAAAATTCGCCTCACCTTGGTCTTTGTGTGCGTAGTGGTCAAGGTGTTAGTCACTTTTGCGTCGTTGACCACACTGATATCCTGAGGAGCAGGTGCAGGGGCAGCAGCAGCACCGGCGATGAGGCCGAGGGCAGCAATAGATCCAGCAATGTATTGCATATTGAATAAAAGAAGGGTGATTGACGAAGGAGTGTATATGATTCAAATGTCTTTCACCTGCTCTGAGATTGAGCTAAAGAACGTGTGTGAAGAGATGCTGCTTCAATAATATCAAGAGATATTGCAGACGAAGTCACCGAGTCTTAAGTATTGCAAGCATTACGCCTCGGAGTGTTGCCCCATCCACTCAATCCGGAAGGCAGTAGCACATTGAACGCCACTCGAAGGATCGAGTCAAGGCGTCGAACATTTCGAACAAATGATCAGCAACCAAAACGACGCCTTCAGGTACACGTGCATCCTTCAAGAAGAAGCGTTTTACTTCGTAGAGCCTCAAATATGCAGGTAGGACCCGCTGACCGCCGAGCTAGTATTTAATTTTATGAAACTCTTTCTAGCGTGGAAGCTTTTCAAGAAACGTGCTTTGCTTTTTATCAGGCGGTGACGAATTGACCTTCGCTCATTGGACATCAAGCATTTTTAAGCACGCTAGGCATTCAGGCACGATGCAAGCAAGCATCACGGTACAGAAAGTGCGCCATTTCGAAGGCTTTTTGGACCCTTCGCGTCATTCTCGGAAGGGTTTGCCAGCAAAGATGCTCAAACTCATCGACACGTTTTCTGTAGCAGACTCTTCAGTGCTTCTCGCTTCCTCGCTCTCACGTAAGCCAGCATCCTTAACCTAGCGCACATGAGCGAAAAGATCCCAAAGATCCTATCAGACGATGATACCGGCATCCGGCAGGCTAATTGGTAAAATTTTGTGAGGGATCCAGCAAAAAACAGACGTGAAGTCAAAGTCGACTTCGACTTGCCTCTTTGGGAGACCTCGTGCAAGGATGGCAATCGCTGATTGGTCATGATATGAGCTGCAGGGTCAAGCACGTCGGCACTGGCTCCTACGCCACGTCAAGACTAAACAAGCACTGTCTGGGCAAAGCTTTGTAGTCTGGGCTCTGGGCTCTGCTTGGTAGATACATACTACATAGAAGTGATACAAGTGAGGACAAAAGGACAAAAAGCCTGAAAAATAATGGCTAACATAAACCTAAGGGGTCAGGATGCACGAACAAGGAAGTCGCTCTTCGAGAACGAAGCGGCAAGTGTCGGCGCCATCAAAACATACTCGAACATATACGACGCGTCGATCAACGAGATAATACAAATGCACTCATGTAGCGGTGAGACTCAGGGAGCTTATGCGCCAACTTCCCAGTGTGATTTAGTATTGGGAAGTTGTTATCTACAACTGCGAGGCACCAACTCTGTTTGTGCCTTTTTATATGTAATGCCCTATGCAAAGGCTCGTTCTGCGGTCATGTGTGACAGCACTTATACCGTTTCGTATGCTTGTAAACTCCATCACCATGCTATCATTTCTGTCGTGCATCATCATGAAAGGAACAAGAAATAGGCAGCTGCTTGAGTGCCAGACCCAGCAATACCCATATCTTGTGTCCCTTGTGTACGTCGTTCATATTTTCCTACCTGTACCTCCTACTCGAGTATACCATCCTCGGTCTCTGTAACATCCGACAGCATCTCCTCCTCCGACATCATTGTATCTAGACAGGAGATCAGCTCAGGTCAACCAAGGAATATCTCTTGGTGCGAGTTGGCTTACCCTCTCCGAAATTCCAGTCGTCCTCTTCCCTCCAGTGCCCAAAGGAAAACTTCGCTCGGTCGAAGATGTCAAGCAACGCCTCATCGCCTGGCTCCATGAAGACAGCGTATGCTTCCGACTCTTCACTCATAAGCTTGTTGATCCATTTCGCACATTCGTGCATGACCTTCTCAATGTGCTCTGCCCATGGCTTAGGACAGCCTTTCGCCTGCGCTTGCACAGCCCAGTGGTTGCAAGTTTTCATCAAAATTCGAACAGCCTCGCAACGTAGTTGAGTCAGCCTCATGCTGATGTCGTCGTTTTCATCGACTTCATGCGGGTACTCATCAAATATCAGTCTGTCCAGAAACAGACATACCTTCTGTCGTGTCGAATAATTATCGTAGATCAGAATTGGAGGAGCGCAATGACTAAAGTGGACGATGACACTAGCCAGATAAGGAGGTACCCCGTTATCGTCTACACTAGAGCATGCTACCTCCTGCAATGTCGACAATTGTTGGAAGAAGTCGAGATGACATTCGCCACCAAGATAATCCGGTTCCTTGACTGTGCCCATTGAATTCCGACGAATCGTTACATATTCAGGCAATTGTTGAGCACTATGTGTGATTGCTCTGAATATGGCATCGGCGTCTCCAGCTGCTGGACATGCCTGACAAAAAGCAAGTCCTGCTTGGATAGGCAGCCCGGCAGCATCAGGATAGTATTCGTTGATGTCTGCTGCCAGAGTACTTCCAAGATCATGTATAAAAGCAGGATTTGGCAAGGCATTGCGGACTATAAGCTTGATCAATTCGCCAGGCCACCATGGCTGAACAGACCACTCACTCTGGTTGACCGCTTCAACTAGTTTACAGAAGAAACTCAGTCGACCATTGAGCCTGGTCATGACAACTTGGCGCTCGTCGGCAAGGATTGGATATTTATTGGTATCCGTATCAAAGTAAGCGAACTGCTCATGTATGCTCCTGGCAGGCTGTCCGAAAAGATCCAGATGTAACATCATTTGGTACAGGAATCTGGTGAGCATAACGTATGAAGGGGGTCTCTTCGTCTTCTTCAACGTGGCGCGTGTTTCCTGGTTACGAAGACCTAACAAGCTGACATTTGCATTGTCATGGCAGATGAGCTCCAGGCAGTCGCGAAATATCCCGTTACTGAGCAGTGTCTTGACTTCTGGTAAGCCCAAGCTTGCTATGACGGCGAAAAGTTCGAAGTACTCATCCCACACACGAAGGCTTCGTCCAAGATATCTCACAGAGCTCTGTAGCGTGTTCACGACGTCGAATAGTACGCCATCTCCAGGCACTGCCCGATCGGTCGGACTGAAATTCATGGAGTCAATGCCATAGCTTTCAGGATCCATGCGGCGCAGGTCAGACATCATACTGGCTATAAGTTCAGCCCATGCCTGTCTCGCTTTAGCAACTGGGCACCCAAGCAACATATCGGACGTTAGATTAGCCTGGTCAACATTGGTCAACCATTGCAATACGAACAGTGTGCATTCACTGCAAACTGATGTGGTCTTGTGTACAAGCTGGAGGAGAGCTTCGACGTCCGCAGCCCCTTTGACACGCGCTGCCACAAAAACGACATACCGCAGTGACATTTGCAGAATTTCCTTCTCAGATTGGTGGTCGGTAGAGCATACTCCACTATCAAAATGTTTCAACATGCCGGTGAAGCTTTTCGTAAAGTGAGCATGAACTGGGTCGTATAAGCAGTAGCGGCGTATGAGTGCATGGTTCTCCTCCTGAATTGTCGCTGCTAGCGAAGGCGCCGCCGGCATTGACACGAGAGCCCTAGTTGGCGAAGCACCAATAGTGGCCGCCTGAGCATCAGTCGATGTGACACGTCGATAGAATAACATATAAGCACTGTTGGGTTTCGGATACCTCAATCGGCTCTCTATATCCTCCCAGAGGCCTCCAAAACATTGTTCGGCAATTCGATTTGGGTCAAATTCGGTGACCTCGGTGTCATTGAACTCTGCCCACTTGGTAAAATCCTTGCCTTGCGAGTTTTCATACGGCAGACGTATATACGAGTAGTAGTGGCCTGTCTCTGCCGTCCCTGAGTGTACGAGGACACCAACAAGCTCAAACATATCTGCTTCTTGTTGAGCGTTAGGATTGCTGAGCTGTTCCAGGGTATAAGGTGTCATGTTTATCTCTGTGGGAAACTCAAAGTGATCATTGATCTTGCTGCGCTGGAACGTCGTCAAATCGAAATCGAACCGCTTCAAGTGGAAGATGAGATTATCAGGTAGACTTTGCGGACAAGACCTAGAGAATGTGTCAGCAGTAGTGTCTGTACCAGCCAAATGCTACTCACCTCTTGATAGCATTGACCATGCGGTTGTCGCACGATTCACATTTGTACTTGTTATCTGCCAAAGTTATCAGACCAGGCCTGCTCGATGTATGTTCAAGTCGTCAGTACTTACCTCCCTCCATTACATCGCCTTCCACATACGCCTGTAAACTCTCTGCAAGGTTGAGCTTCCCTTTCACATCACACTGAATTGCAAGGAAAGGCTCCGAACGTTCCGAAACATGCTCGCAATCCATAGATTTGATCTGCGTTACAAGGTTCCCACCCCAGAACGAGCGTAGCTGTCGTTTCGCTTCGTCGTCTGGCATTTCGTTCTCGAGACGATCAAACAACAAGTTATAAAATTCGTCGACATCCATCTGGATGGTAACGTCAATGTGTTCAGCATCGTAGGGCTGGATCGCACGTGCGAAAGCTGTGGTGTCAGTGAATTTGAATGTTCCACCTTGCATTCGTGCAAACAGTTCCTGGATTCCAGTCATTATATCGTATTGTGCTTTGGGAACAATAGTGCTGCTCAGCATATAATTACGGAACTGCACGTTCATGAAAAGTTGCGTCATCAGAGAATTCATGTAGCAAGTGTTCGTTAAGTTGCGTAGCCCGCTGTAGCCCGACATACTGCGTAACCATGAATTGATGTTGATATTGAAATCACGAAGTGGTGATGAAGCCTCGTGGGCCAAGAGTGCCGATAATTTCGAAGAAACCAGGAGGTAGGTCGGTTGGTGCTCGCAAAGTGACAACAAAAGCGTGTACATATGCTTTCTTGTTTCAGGGTCAAGTATTGGCTGATGTGTGTCGCTCGTGGGCTGCACGTCTGGGAATAGATACTGATCAAGGAGCAGAACCGCCAATTCCTGGGCAGGCAATGGTTTGCTGAATGCTCTTAGATAAGAGACACAAGTTGTGACGAGACGGACTAGGCCGAGCACTAGATGGTTTATAAAGCCTTGCCCAGGCGTTTCGGAACGAGTGTGCTGAGCGAGGATTGTCGACCAAGTCTGCAAATAATGGCGAAGCGTGGCTTCATCTGATGTCGAAGCTATGTGTTCCTCAAACATGTTTGCGGCTGCTTGCAAAACATATTTGCCCGCTGGCGCAGATTGAGGTAGTCTTTCAATCATCGAGGACACCATCTCCCAATAAAAGCTGGCGAATTCCATGGTCTTCACGCATGAATTGGTGGGGAGGTCGTTAGCTAGCAGCTTGATCAGATTGAGAATGGATTCAGCGGAAGGAGAGGTCCAGAGCCACTGATGAATATTCGCTCGATCCGCCCAAGACGTAAGCGCATTCCATATCTCTCGTCCACGCAGCGCAGCCTCTAACAATGCAGCATAGATAGGATAGCCAGACAGGCCTAACCTCGTCTCTGGGTGTGCTTGCGAGTAGTTCAGCATATCGAAAAGACGAGATGCTATGAGTTTCTGATCTGCAAGGAAAGCAGACACATCGGAGCTGAGTGGTCTTTCTTTGAGGAAAAGCACAAGAGTGTCAACTAAGAAGCAGGCGGCTTCCTGTGAGCGAGCAATATCGCTGAACTGCTCGGCGACGAGTACTCCTGTGAGCGCTCGGATCCCGTGAAGCAGGAAATTCTCGTCCGGACTTCCAGTAGATAGCTGGATAGTAAGATGACGCCGTATACAACTGAAAGAGTAGATTGTGGAAAAGTGCTGGCCAATAGGGAACAGCTCTGCCAAGTTGGGACTTTCCAGCATCACCAGATCTCGAACTTTTGCATGAGGTGGAAATCTTATCAGAAGCTCATATACTGGACCGCTCAACTGTGCTCGAGGCTCAAAGACCGGCCGACGTTATTTGGCTCGTGGAGGAGAGGGATGTCCTATCATCACTTACTGTGCTCGCAAGTCATGCCTCTGATTTAAATCTGTCAAGTTCGCAGCGTGATCACAGACTTTATGCTACGATCTGCCTGCTGAACTTTATACTTCGCCGTGTACCGCAAAGCACGTTCCAGCCCTCAGATGAAAAACTCTTCATGCAATACCTTGTTGGAGATCTCGCAGCGGATCATGGGTTTCGGAACTTGGCCTGGAGTCATTTTAAGGCTTTGATTCCTGGTCCTGGCGCTGCCGAGAGCCCCTTCATCAATAATATCATTGACATCTATCTTCCACGCATCACACCTTCGATCTTCAATACTGGACTATTTGAATTCGTGGAAAGCGTCGTGAGCTACGAGCACCGCCGCCATCAAGCGACAACTACTGCTGAGGACGAAATCATTACGCCACCACTGAGCGAGGTCATTTGGCACATGGCCTTTGATGCACCTCATAATACAATAGAGTCAACAGCGATCGCTTTCCTCAGTAAAACCTTCGTCGAGGCCCCCTGGATCGTTGATGCCCCTATTACACTTATTGGCGCAACACACACCGCACTTGTCAATCGATCAGTCAAACAACTAGAGGAAGCAGCTGCAAATCTTCGTACTGTCCAAATTGTACGTCAAGATGATACTGTATTTCGTGAGTCGTGCGCCGCAGAAATCAAGGTCAAGAACAGTGATCAGACAGCTTCAGCCTCGGCTGAGTATCAGCCTCACCGTCAACACTTCGGTAGGACAGTGAACTTCCTTGAGAAACTCGTTCAAGACGTAAGACAGCGAAAGTCGTTGAACGATCAAGCAACGGAGTCCCGTTTACCAT
>Ga0115851_101113_pt1 | contig 13739 bp, 21 predicted proteins | sample InSIn2gowninarea_FD_83865 | JGI IMG/M metagenome (GOLD analysis project Ga0115851, IMG submission 83865)
CCCACTGCAAGTAAGAACAAGGAAAATAAGAAGCAAAAATGGAAAGAGAGGAAGGCAAACGTTGTACAGAAAGACAAACCTTCATCACTCACTGCAAGAAGGATGGACATGATGATGCACATTGTTGGTCTTTGCATCTGGAGCTGAAACCCAAGAAGTCCGAAGGCAATAAGAAGAATACTGATGCTGCTATTCAGAAAGATTTGGGGTCGGAATCAAGTGACGAAACAACAGTCACAACCACAGGTATAAAAGGTAAAAATTCTGAAGCATCTACTAGTATTTCTGCACAATCTATTGATAATGAAGAAAATGAGAGGAAAAGACATGAGCTTTTTCATATTAGAGTTATTTCCAAGCATCAAAAGATTGATACCTTATTTGATAGTGGATCGAAGTAAACTTGATTTCTAAAGCAATTGTAAAGAAGTTGGGGTTACTAACCACACCCCACAAGAAACCATATCCATTACAAGTGACTAGACAAAGTAAACTTAGGTTTGCTATTGGGTCAGCATTTATTGATGAGGTTGAGTTAGATATAGTTCCCTTGGATATATGTGGAATTGTTTTAGGAAGTCCTTACTTATATGATAGAAAAAACCATTTTCTATAGAGCTAAAAATAAGTATCAACTCACTAAATATGGAATATAATATATTGTAAGAGCTTATAAACTCAAAAATAATTACCGTCTCATAAATTCAAGGTAGATGACAAGAATTGTAAATTCATGCAAGCAATTTTTACTAATGGTTGTAAAGGAAAAGAACGCTGATAAAACCAATGTATTTGAGGGTTGTGATGCTAAATAGAAATTTGATTTAGAAAAGATTGTTTCAGAATATGATATCCTATTTCAAGAACCTAAAGGTTTGCCACCCAAAAGGAAAATTGTACATGATATTCATTTGCAACAAGATGCTCCATTTCCTAACATTGGAATGTACAGGTTATCTACTTTAGAGAATGCAGAGATCAAGAAGAAGGTACAAGAGCCGCTCGAGAAAGGGTTCATAAGACCAAGCACATCACCATGCCGGTCTCCAATCGTGTTGGTGAGAAAGAAATATGGTTTGTGGAGGATGTGCATCATCATGTCCATCCTTCTTGCAGTGAGTGATGAAGGTTTGTCTTTCTGTACAACGTTTGCCTTCCTCTCTTTCCATTTTTGCTTCTTATTTTCCTTGTTCTTACTTGCAGTGGGTTTTGATGATCCCCCAATCTCTGGGTTCACAATCTTGCCTCTAGCCTCTAGATGTGTAGCCTGAACTGATACCTCATATATGCTAGTAGGGTTAAACATGAGAATGGTGTGCCTCAAATAGCTATGCAGACCACCTATATACTCCAACAAAGTTTTAGGTGGGTCTAAAGAAATGCCTAGAATTAAAGCTCTTTTTCTAAATTCCTGGGTATAGCTTTGTACACTTTTCCCCTTTAGTTGGCGAAGAGTTTTCCAACTCATCATTGCTTGCTACATATAAGCTAGTGGATAGAATTGTTTTCTAATGGCAGAAACAAATTCACTCCAGGTAGAAAGAATTTTACCATGCTTCTTCAAATCAGCTTGTGTCCTGCCTTCCCACCACACTAGGGCAGTTCCTCCAAGGTGAAGGTTGGCCAGCTAAATCTTTCTCCTTTCTAAATCAATGTTCCGCACCCTGAAATATACATCAATCTATCTAATCTAGTTATTTGCTTTTCTGCATTTAATTCTCCATCATATATTGGCAAATCAAATTTTTCATCTAATTTAATTACAGGAGTCTTCTTCCTTTTCTTCTTAGGGCTAGGAGATGAGGACAATGGAGGTGATGGTGGAGGAGATGATGGAGGAAGCTTTTCCCCTTTCCCTTAGCCCTCTAGGACATCTAGAGAAGGTTCTTCTGCTCCTTTATCTTGTGTGGGTATTGAAGTGCTTTTACCTCGACCTTTCTTGAATTCTTGATACATCTCTTCTACCATGGCTCTCATGGTCATGAAACTATCCATGAATTGAGATTTTGATTCCAATGGGACTTGTTCTTCCCTTTTCCTCCTAGGATAGACTCTTATATGCATGGATTTTCCTATATTACTTAGTGAAATGGATCGATAAGATTGCGAATAACATAGACAAGGAAGCAGTTAAAGAAACATAATAGACAAACACACATAAACACATCAAGTTTAATATGGAGTTCACCCAAAACTCCTGGGCTACATCTCCTAGTCTAGCCTTTAGTGGTGACTTCTCTATTATGTCTTGAAGAGCAGAGTTTTATGAAAGTGAGCTCAATTTTAGTCTCATCACACACATACAAAACAACAGGAGTTTACTTGAATCCCTCAAGTCTCTTTGAGTACAGAGACTCGCTCTCTGTCTATGTTTTCTCTTTGTCTCAGCACTGCTTGCCTCTGTCTCTGTCATTCTATGGCTTTTAAAGCCAATCTGTGGTGTTTTTTTGTTTCCTCTTCTGGTCTCTCTGGCTTCCGGCCTCTGTCTGCTCAAATCTCCCTCTAAGCATTAGCAATCATTGCTAAACACCTTCAGGGATGGTGGCCACCTGTTATGTAATGGAATGGACCATTGGTGCCTTTGAAATCCAAAAAATGGACGTTCTTTGTTTACACAAAGAATACATAGAAACCCTGTAAAAATTCACCCAAATGCAGTCTATCAGACTTCAAAAATCATTAATTTCACCTTATATCCTTTCGGATCCATCTTCGGGTGCCATCGCAAGTAATCGTTGATCAACAAATATTATTGATTTCGGGTGGCTAACATGCACGGGGATTACCCGCCCGAAAAGGGTGGTTTTCTCTCTCCGGCACCTAGCCATGTGGCAGCCAGTGTATGGGCTCAGGTAGAGCCCAATCAAAACCACTTACCACCTACAACCCGCCCGAAATCCTGCTCATTTCGTCGTTTCCCTTTGTATTTGAAAAATACATTAAAACACTGAAAACATCGCAAAATGGTTTTATGGCGGACTTGAAATGTTATGCAACTACATTTACAAACCCTTTCGGGTCTGGTTTCACCGCATTGGCGCATTCCCTTCGCTTTTATTTTATTTAACAAAAACGCGAAAATACATAGAAAAATGCCATTTTACGGAACTCAATATATATTAAATTTGGTTCATAATTCCGTCGAGTTTGGCCATCACATCGCATATATATATATATAGCCCCTCTCCATTGTACTGCTCTGACGCAATATTGCGATGCGACTTATCGCAATCGCATATCGCATAAGTCCCAAGCTGTTGGTAAGCACTCCCATGTGTTTCTCCGACACGATATCACGAGTTAACCTGAGGCGTCGATCTATGCGCTTGATCGATGGTCCTCGTTGACCACACCGATCGCTGCCGCAATATTTATGTGGCAGCCTCCGATAGCCTCCACCGATTGTGATATGTTGATCGGATTTGGACCGTTGATCGGCCAGATTCGATGGCTCCTGTACATCACTATCTAAGCCTCCGATAGACCTATTTTTCAATGTTTCCTTGTGTTTTTCACTCCAATAATGTAATCCTCCATTTTTAAAGGTTCATCCTTTTGCGATAGTTTTGATTTTTAGAATACTTTGAATACTTAGAGGGTTTTCTAGATCCATTTTGGATCAATAGCCAACCTTCCCTCTTCTTTGGTGGTTGTGAGCTAGAGTACCCATTAGGCGAACAACCAAATATCTTTGAAGAGCCTATTGGGGAAGAAGAAGAAACCATTCCACCAACCTACACCATGGCTGAAAATAGAAATGGGATTGAAAATAGAGATGGAGCTGAAAATAGGTTTGAGAGTGCTTATCCCACCAGAGAAACTAATGGAGATGCTAGGATGAAAAACATAACCCCCTCTACCCTTCCTCACTTCCATGGATTAACCTCAGAGGACCCAAATACCTTTTGTTTGAGTTTTTTGTCATATGCAGAACTTATGAGCATACCTCTGATGACTAGAAGTTGAAACTTTTCCCATCCACCCTCAAAGATGCAGCCTTGTGCTGGTTTATGGATTTACATGGGAACAACATCACTACCTGGGCTCAAATGAAACAAGACTTCAACAATAAGTATAGGGATTATTGTAGGTCCAAAGATACCAAAGAGGAAATCTGTAGAATGACCTTGGGACATGATGAGTCTTTGGAAGATTATGAGGAAAGGTTCCAACTCAGCTACAAAAGGGCCAGATGCACCCTCGATCCTAAATCACTTAAGCTAGTCCTTCTTAGAGGGATCAGAGAATATCTCCTAGAAACCCTAAACATGTTGTCAAGAGAAGATATCTATCAGTTACCCTATGATGATATCAAGACAGTTTTCAAAAATCATTCTAGGGCAACCAGAAAGAAGGGTAGGGCTAGTCAAGCTTTGGCAAATTCATCCTCCTCCAACACATCCTATCAAAAGTGAACTCAAGAACATGTTGGAAGACTTCAAGAGTGAAATGTTGCATACCCTTGCTCTGCAAATGGACACCATGCAAATCAAGAGTAAGCAGGAAGAAGCAGAAAGAGCCGTAGCTGCCTTTTTCTCTAGATGCACCATAAGGCACCCTAGAAATCAATTTCCACTAAATATTATAGAGATCTTCTCAGTCTATGAGGAGAACTACTCCACAAAAGTTCCCTTATCTTCCTGGATTGGGAGTTGTGTATCAAGGAATTGAAGGGTTGACTAAACAACTCTGTTATATCAACCAAAGAAAGCCTCAAGGACCTCGACCATACCAACAAGGCATGCAAGGGGCATCCTATTAATATTACAACCCTAACTAGAATTCATACATTCCCCCTTGGTGCCTTCCTGCTCATCCTTCATGGGCCAATCATTCATTTAATCCATATGCTCCTCAACAAACTCAGTGGAATACACCATCCCAAGGGTGGAGGCCCCCATATAACCAATCTCCAGCCTTACTACATCCACCACCATCTCAAACACAACTCCTTCACCCTATTCCACTTAAGAAACCTCAGATGCCTACTGAACCAAATTTGAACCCGAACAACAAACATGCACAACATGTCTATAATGGGGAAACTTATTACCCTGCCTATGTTGGGGAAATTCAAGAAATCAACCTCAGGTCTAGAAGAGTGCTTCTAGATAATCAACCTCCATCTCCACCTGAGGAGCTTGATGAGGAAAAGGAGGAGAATGTTCCTCAAGCCAATCCACCTCCTTTTCCTGAGAGATTAATCCATCCTATCTAGCACACCCCAGAAGACATTGAACTTCTGGGTGAATTGAAAAACTTGTATCTTAAAATCCCGCTCCTCCAAGATATCAATGATGTCCCCATCTACAACAATTTAATCAAGGAGAAATTCTTCAAACATCCTGGGAAGCGAAAGAAAGACACCCATACCATTAATGTCATTGGAAATTTGTCTGACTTAATGTTAGGGTGAGTAATTTGCCTGAAGTATCTAGATCCTGGAAGTCATGTGGTATATGTGCACATCGATGGTATCATTGTCCCCCATACCTTGATCGATCTTGGGTTTGTCATCAATATGATGACTATGGAGACCATGCTTAAACTGAATCTCCAAGGATCATTAAGGAAGACCACAACAGTCTTGTAGCTTGCAAACATATCCACAGTAGCTCGTGAGGGAGTTGTTGAGGATGTGATGGTCTCCATTGATTCCTGGGAATACCTTGTTGACTTCTTAGTTCTCCAACCTAAGACCAAGTTCAAATTTATCCTCTCATCCTTGGAAGGCCATGGTTAGCCACTACTGATGCTTACATAAGTTGCAGGGTTGGGAATATGACCATTAAAAATGGGCATTTGTCCAAAAAATTGGTCTTGTACCCTCCTGCTCAACCATCTCTAAAGCATGACTTACCTTTATGGTTAGAAGAGGAGGAGAAATATGAATTCTACTCTTCCCCAATATGTACCCTAGATGCTCCTATGGGAGGGGGGCAACCTAATGAAGAAGACCTGATTGAAAAAATCCTCTAGAATCAACCCCCCAAAACCATGTCTCTTGACAATTTAGTAAAGAAAGTTGAAGATAAACCTTGTACTGATTTGTGCCTTGCTGACTCAAGTCCCATTCATGTCAAGATGATAGAATTTAGTCCAAAAAGAAAATTTAAAATCAACCCCTCTCTCTCTGCACATCACGAAGAGGAGTTAAGTGACATGCTAAGAAAGCATATGGATGACTTTGCCTGGAATTATAAGGAAATGAAGGTAGTGCACCCTTTTGTGTGTACTCACCACATTTACATCAAGGAAGAATGCAAGACAGTGCGCCAACCTCAGATGAGAATGAACTCAGCCCTCAAAGATATAGTCAAAGAAGGATTGTAGAACTTGTTGGATGCAAGGTTCATTTACCTCATCTCAGATAGTGAGTGGGTATCTCCTTTGGTTCTGGTCCCAAAGAAGAATGGGAATTGGAGGATCCGTGTGGACTGCAGAGAGATAAACAAAGCCAAAAAAAGGACCATTTCCCTCTACCTTTCATTGACCAAATATTATATGGTCTGGAAAAAAAGAAGTTATTCTCTTTCCTGGATGGATTCAGTGGTTACAATCAGATCTAGATCAGTCTAGAGGACCAAGATAAAACAACCTTCACCTGTCCTTGGGGTACCTTTTCTTATAGGGTCCTTCCTTTTGTGTTATGCAATTCCCCTGCCACTTTTTAGAGGGTATTCCTAAGCATCTTTGCAAAGCTAGTCCATAACTCTGTGGAAATTTATATGGATGATTTAACCCCCTATGGGTGTGATTTCCTGGAGGCTCTATCTAACTTGGGAAAAGTATTAAACAAATGCATTGAAATGAACTTATCTCTTAGTCTTGAGATATGTGATTTCTTAATGAATGTGGGGATTTTTCTAGGTCACTCTATCCCATGAAGGACTGCAAGTGGACCCAAATAAATTTTCTATCATAAAGAGGGTCCCTACTCCTCAGAAGAAGAGGGATGTCATAAGTTTGTTGGGTTTATTTGGATATTATATGAGATTTATAAATGACTTCAGTAAAGCAGCCTCACCTTTGTTTGGACTATTGGCCAAGGACTTTGAATGTTTATGGTCAGAAAGCTTCCAAGAGGCCCTAGAAACCCTAAAGGACAAGTTGACTACTGCACCGATACTCCGAGGCCCATATTGGGCTCTTCCTTTCCACATCCATGTTGATCCATTTGATAAATCTACAGGAGCATCTCTAGGATAGATAGATGACAAGTTACCTTATTCCATTTTCTTCATCAGTGAAAATATGTCCAAGATTGAATGTGACTGAAAAAAGCTCTTAAGTGTTGTCCATTCCTTGAATAAATTTAGAAATTACATCACTAGTTACCAGATCTTTGTACATAATGGCCACACTACTATTAAATATTTGACAAAAAAACCTGATGTGAATGCCAAAGTTATTAGATGGTTGCTTTTGTTACAACAGTTTGATATAACTATCAATGATAAGCCTAGTAGAGAAAATGCAATTGCAGATTTTTTGTCTAGACTAGCTTTCCCTGTAGATGAGGAAGAAATGGTTGATGATCAACTTCTAGATGATAATTTATTCCCTATTTTAGTTCCTTCTCTGTGGTTTGTTGATATAGCCAACTACTTAGTGGCTACATGGTCCCCTCCAAGGAAAAGAGCGGAATTATAAGAAAAAGTGCACCATTCACTTGGATTAGGGGTAATCTCTTCAAACTAGGACTAGATCAAATTATGAGAAGATGTGTTAGTGAGGAGGAATTTTTTGACATCCTTCTATCCTATCATGATGGTCCCTGTGGAGGTCACTTTGCAGCTAAGAGGACAACCTTCAAGCTACTACAAGTTGGCTACTTGTTGAGCCCCAAACTTGCATCTTTCCTATACACTTTCTTAGACTCTTTCCATTCACCTAGACCTCCTAAGCTATCAACATCATTGCATATTAATCATAAAAGAGCATTTAAAATGGTTTTTAACTATGTTTTGTGTCTATTGTTTGAAATAGAATTTTTCTCATTGAGCTGCGGAATCTTGTCACTTTCTGCAACCGTTTTTGTTAAAGTCTATATTGTAGGTATCTTCAGGCAAATTGATCCACATGTGCAAGTTGGAAATGACATGGACATGGACCGAGTCCTATTGGCTCATTCAGATTCATCAGAGGAGGCCGTGGTCAACGGTGGTCAAGCGGTGGTCAACAAAAGAGTCCTACGGCAATAGGACTCTGTTTCTAAGCACGTGAAAGATCTTCGTGGCCGTTTCTAGATTTCTGGAGGCACGTTGACACCTGTAGGCTGCCCACGATGTAAATCCAATAAGCCGCTTTCATTAGATTGCATCATCTCGGCAGCCATGATGCCAAATCCGTGGACGCTGTCGTTCACGTGTCCTCTGTCAGCACAGTTTTTAGGAAATCAGTTATGTAGTCTTTTGTTATAAATAATGTGTTTCTATATGCATAGTAGTTAATATTTTTGAATGTATTGTTGATTGTTAAAGAGCCCACTGTGTCGTGACATTGTTTCGTTGTTATGACTGCGTTCCGAATGGAAAATGGCATCAACCCATGGTACTCATCCACCCATATTATTCATCGACCCATGGAATTTACCCATGGTATTGTAAATGGCATTCGCCCGTGGTATTGTAAAATCCACCCATGGAATTGACCCATGGTATTGTAACGGGAAAATACTATAAGTAACAAGTCACATTTTGTAAGAGGACAGATTGTCCGCCACAATGTAGCCTTTACAGTTCAAAACAGTTCAGAGGCATGTTGCCGCCACATCTCTTCTCAGAGATAAGCTACCATCGCCCTAACTGGTTTATTTCTATTTCCAGTTGTAAGCATATTTCAGTATTTTCCATTAATGAAATGAAGTATTATTTCCACTGAATCTTTGTGTATATGGTTATCTCTATATTTTGTTGCATTCTTGTTTAAATCCAGATCAGTGGTATTAGAGCAGGTTATGATTCTATGGGAATGAGGGTTTGATGCATATTTTAGTTTGAAATTTTGCAGTAATATTCAACAAAATTCAAGCATGTGCTACATCCTCCACAGAGCATTTTTTTGGGTCAAGCAGGAAAAAAATTTATTTTTTCATTTTTTTTGCAGGATTTTTTTTCTTTTTTTTTGGGCGGCAACTTTGCAGATCAGATCTGAAAAGTTTGGTACAAAATTTACAAAAACAAATACTAGATCTGGATTCCTCTCGAAAAATCACCCAATTTAAAAAAAAAAAATGGGTCGAATCGGAGTTCGAATGTGGGAGATATCGTTGATTTAAAAACAGCTATTTTTTTAGGATTTTTGTGACGGCGGAACTATTGTAGTGTGAATCTAAGATCTCAGAGTGTCCAGATAAGGATTTCCATCACATGGGAAGATGTAAAATGGTCCTTCTGTTTCCAAAAACAGGTTATAATAAATATTCTGAGTTATATTGGCCAAGTTATGTCCATTTTAATTCTGGAGCAGCATTCGGAGTGGGTTTCCATTGGAGACGTGCCCTCCCACCCCACTTTAGTAGGCACCTGCTTCACATTCATTAGTTTCAACATAGTAGCATTTGGCTTGGCTTATTTGGAGACGTTCCCTCCCACCCCAGGCTATGTAGGCACCTGCTACTTCATCAGCAACCAACATCATGGTTATGGGTCAACCGCATAAAATCCTTGTCATCGAAGTCCATTTGCTAGGCCGCACACTGTTAGAATCACAATTGGTCACAAGCATTACAGGGTATCTCTATCCTCGGATCTTCATTTATCAGGGTTTTGGGTTAACCACATAAAACCCTTATCCTCAGTGGCTCTTCATATTCAACAAAGGCTTTGTAGGAGGGAACTTTACGCAATCAAGACCATTGCTTCTTAAGGAGTGAGGAATGATCCGAATGGAAAATGGCATCAACCCATGGTACTCATCCACCCATATTATTCATCGACCCGTGGAATTTACCCATGGTATTGTAAATGGCATCCGCCCGTGGTATTGTAAAATCCAACCATGGTATTCATTCACCCATGGAATTGACCCATGGTATTGTAATGGAAAAATACTATAAGTAACAAGTCACATTTTGTAAAAGGAAAAATTGTCTGCCACAATGTAGCCTTTACAATTTAGAATGTTCAGAGGCATGTTTTCGCCACATCTCTTCTCGGAGATAAGCTACCATCGCCCTAGCTAGTTTATTTCTATTTCCGGTTGTAAGCATATTTCAGTATTTTCCATTAATGAAATGAAGTATTTTTTCCACGGAATCTTTGTGTACATGGTTATCTCTGTATTTTGTTGTGTTTCTATTTAAATCTGGATCATCCGTGGATATTATCGTTCACGTGTCCTCTGTCAGCGCAGTTTTTAGGAAATCAGTTATGTAGTCTTTTGTTATAAATAATGCATTTCTATATGCATAGTAGTTAATCTTTTTGAATGTATTGTTGACTGTTAAAGAGCCCACTGTGTTGTGACATTGTTTCGTTGTTATGACTGTGTTCTGAATATATGAGAAGACTATGTTTCTGAGCATAATTCTTGGTTGATAGTTGTTGCTTGAGGTTGTGCAGAGGGCCCATGCACATGCCAAGGTTTTCTTTCATATTGTTGTACAGTCTCATGCTGTGTTTCTTTATGTTCATTAGGCCATAGTTATTCACTTATATATATTGCATTTCTTATGGTACTAACATTTCATTTTTGTTCATAATTTACATGCTTTACATTGTTGTTAACGCTAATCAGTGTGTATGTTCTAGATTATAGTAGGCAGCCCAAGCATTTGCATATAGTTTTCACAATGACTAATGACATGGAATCAGTTTTTCTGCTGACTTACTTTTCCTAGCCTTTAATTTCAGTTCGGTTTTGTTTATTTCAATTTTTTTTCATTGGCTTTATTAGTTAGCTTAGATATTAAATTGCTCATATCATTGTCAGTTACCTCTAAAAGCCATAACGAGACTAATGGTGAGGGATTGAAGTATGAGTGTGTAATTTGATATTAGTTTTATTTTTCTGCAAATTAGATATCAGATTGCTCAAGTTGTCGATGATTACCTCCGAAAGCCATAGCGAGACTAACTGGAGAGGGGTTAGACTATGAATTGATGTGATTTGATTTTAAGTTTACTTTTATGCAAATTAGATATCAGATTGCTCAAGTTGTTAATGATTACCTCCGAAAGCCATAGCGAGACTAACTGGCGAGTGGTCAGACTATGAATTGATGTGATTTGATTTCAAGTTTACTTTTCTGCAATTAGATATCAGATTGCTCAGGTTGATGATTACCTCCGAAAGCCATAGGGAGACTAACTAGCGAGGGGTCAGAATATGAACTGATGTAATTTGATTTTAGCTTTACTTTACTTGCAATTATTGGATTTCTTTGAGTACAGTTACTTTTGTATTTAGACGTCAGCATGGATAATGGTTTCATGATCAATAGTTCACTGTTTGTTTGATTAGAATAGTGGCACATTTTCATTTTCTCTTAGGAATTAATCTCATCATTGCATGTTCTAAGACCTTCTAAAGTTTGAAGTTTTGGAAACCATTATAAAGGACATAATTGCCTTGAACATTTATATCCATACTTGACTTTTAGAATTCCCATTTCACATTATGAAATCAACAAAGATAAAAACCCCCAAAACAAAATAAAAATAAAAAAATGACAAAAAGTAAGAAATAGGTTATCTTGCACATATAGTGCGCCACACTTCAACAATTTATGACTCCCGGATTGACAATTAATATAGCAATTTAGGACACTCTAAATTGACCAAACATTTTGGCATCATTGCCGGGGAAGTGTAACTAGGTAGCTAATTTCTTAAAAAAAAAAAAAAAAAATTATTCAAAAGAGGGAAAAATTGATAACTTCTTAAAATATTATCTACTCTTTCACCTTTCTTTATTTGTTGGATCAGAAAATAGAGTTATTGGTTCAATAATTTCTTAAGTATGCTCTCTTCTTACACTTAGTGTGATCTGGAAGATCAGAAAGAGAATTATTAGCCCAAATTCAAGATAAAAAAATTAATAATAATAATAATAAAAGGACATGCATAAAACAAGAGATTCTAGGGGAATGTTTATAGCTAGGGCATAGACAAGATACGCCCCCATCATCTCCAACTCACACTCCTAGCCTTAGGATTCCTGGAATTCAAGGGGCAATAGCTGAATTAGGAGACTCTCCCACACTATCCATCAAATCTGACTTAGGGAAAGAACCTTTCTTCACTTCTGCATGAGAACATATTGTAATAAAAAAAGTAGAATTACCTGAAGAAGAAGAGGGAGAAATTCCTCCTCGATCGTCATTAATAGAAGAACCAGAGGACATTGAAAACTCTGGGAAACTATCATGACAGAGGAAGTGGTAAACAGATTAGGAGGAGGACGTAGAGGTAGAGGTAGAGGAGGAAGAAACAATGGAGGAGGTAGAGGTAACAACGGGGAAAATAGGGATGGAGATAACTCATTTGGATTTCCTATAGTTGATGAGGAATCTCATACAACAATGAAAAACATCTCACCATCTGTCCTCCCAAACCTTTATGGGTTGCGAAGTGAGGATCTTGAAACATTTCTATTTGAGTTTGAAGTCGTGTGCCGAACTTATGATTATATGGAAGACTCTCAAAAACTCAAATTGTTTCCTTCAACATTGAAGGGAGCTGCTTTGAAATGGTTCATGTGATTAGTCACTCAATCTATTAGGACTTGGAATGATATGAAACAAAAATTTCTGGATAGATACCTGGACTATTGCATGCCCACAAATCATAAGAATGAGGTATTCAAAATGGTGCAAAAAGAAGATGAAAACTTGGAAGATTTACTTGAAAGATTTCAATACAACTTAAAATGAGCAAAAATGAGTAACTTAGATGAGAAGACCTTGAAAGCCCTTCTATTAAAAGCCATTAGAGATGAATGGATAGATATTTTAAACATGATGGGAAAGGGAGATATCTCTCAACTTCCACTTCGTGACGTAGCAGAACTATGTGTCCATCTCACAAGGGGAAAATCTAAAATGGGAAAAGGGCCTAGAGATCCTTCTCTTGTTAGAGCAAAAAAATCTGCAACTGGGTCAGTAAGTATGGCTGAGATTGGCAATATGCTTGATGAGTTCAAAATTGATACTCTAGGGAGCCTTAGTGAACAACTAGACACCCTTAAAATACAAAACAAGTAGAAAGCAGAAGCTGAAGCCTTGGCCATCTTTTGTCCACAATGTAGGAAGAAACATTCTCTAAGGGAATGCCCCTTGGATGCAAAAGTTGTAGAAACATGTATGATTTGTTCGGAAAGCCATGAGACCAAGGATTGTCCTTCAATTCATGGGCTCAAAGCTGTCTTTCAAGAAGATCCAAATTCAGTAGAGTCTCTCTGTTTTGTTTCAAGGAGACCTTGGCAGGGGCAAAAAAATCAAGAGTTTAACAACCTTATGAACTTTCAACCCCTGCCAAATTGGAATTCTTTGCAACAACCTTGGTTCCAACCTCAAAATCCATATCAATCATGGGTACAAGGTATGCAGAATCCTTATGGGAGAGTTGCTCAATTTTATCAATATCCTCCATCTTTTCAAAATCAACAAGCCTCTGAACTGTTTTGAACTGTAAAGGCTACATTGTGGCGGACAATCTGTCCTCTTACAAAATGTGACTTGTTACTTATAGTATTTTCCCGTTACAATACCATGGGTCAATTCCATGGGTGGATTT
>Ga0115851_101115_pt1 | contig 13736 bp, 10 predicted proteins | sample InSIn2gowninarea_FD_83865 | JGI IMG/M metagenome (GOLD analysis project Ga0115851, IMG submission 83865)
TCAACCACCATCCATCACATCATATTTAAGAGAAAATTCTAAGGTTCAAGCAGTGCAACATCACATCGAGCATCAACAAAAAGTCCTCCAATTCTTAAAGGATAACCTCGTGTTGACGCAGAATAGAATGAAACAACAGGCATATCAACATCGTAGCGAAAGAAGTTTTGATGTAGGTGATTGGGTATTCCTACGGCTAAAACCATATAAAAAAATGTACCTCAAGCAAGCTAAGAAGGATAATAAATTATCACCAAAGTATTATGGTCCATACAAGGTGTTGCAAAAGATTGGTACTATGGTATACAAATTGGAGCTTCCTGCAGCTTCTTGAGTACACCCAGTTTTCCATGTTTCATGTTTTGAAGAGGGTTATAGGCGACAAGCTCCCAGTTCAAACAATATTGATAGAACTTGACAAGGAAGGAAAAATTATATTGGAACCGAAAGCAGTCATAGAAACAAGAACTCAACAGCTACAAAATTGATCAATTTCGGAGTATCTCATCAATTGGAAGAACTTATCTACTGAAGATTCCACATGGGAGGATGAGAATTTTATACAGAAACATCCAAAACTACTAAAGCATTAAGGACAACACTTTTTTGAAGGAGAGGGGCCTGTTAGGTCCCTATAATACTAGTGATTACCCCATTACTATTGTAATTGTATCCCTTATTAATATTTTTGTGCCCCTATTGTCCCCATGTTGTTATTACTGTGCCCCATAGAATCCCTCGATTGTTATTTTTGTGCCTTTATATTATTATTGTTAGGTCGACTGGGTTATATTGTGACTCCTTAGACTCCTATATACAGAAAGGAGGTTTTGTCATTTGAATTATCAAGGAATCATTCATTTGTGTAATGTAAAGGAGGTTTCCCCCTTGAAGAGGCTGAATTCTAAGGCATTGATCTATCTTTTCTATCTTTTTGTGAGCTAGTTTCATAACAGTAGCAATAGTAGAAACCATAGTAGTAACAACAGTACTATCACATCAAGTGGTTCATGTACGGATGTGTTTTGGACTATGTATTTTGACGAACCAAAGACATAAGACAACTTATGAGTCGGGTGTGTTCTAATCGACCCTTGCAACAAGAAGCATCTGGTATCAAGTCTCTTGGAGTTCAAGTGCATGAACAATGTACCAGAATATGAAGCAGTCGGGTTGGGTTTGTAGAAAGCCATCAACCTCAATGTGGTTATACTCAAAGTGGTAGGTGATTCAGAGATAGTGGTACAACAGGTATGTAACACCATTCACTATTTATCACCACATCTCAAAAGTAACCAACAAGAGGTATGGCAACTAATCTCAAACTTCCAAGAATTTAATATCATTGTTGTACCACGAACGCATAATGCAGCTGCCAATGCACTAGCAAACACATCCTCGAGAATGTCACCAATTAGGGATAGGTTTACTATTGTAATTTTGTACAAACCATCTATCCCAGACAACATAACTAACTTACACATGTTTAATGATGATCAACATATACTATATTTCATGGCCAACACTAATGTCTTCAAAGATGCAGTGATAGACGATGACAAGCACGAGTGCTCTCTGCAAGCAGAAGTTGGTAACATGAAATGCCACATTATCACAAAAGATGTGGAATCATTGGAAAATCTATATGACTTGCAAGAATGGTTCCAGGGACAAAGGAACATCAAGACCCATAGTTCTACCATGAGGCACGAACTGATAAACCTGGGAGCAGAACAGGATCCGAAGTTTGTCAATCTTGGTACATGTTGTGCATAGCAAGAGAGACAAGCCTTTATCTACTTGTTCAAATAGTACCGAGATGTGTTTGTGTAGACGTATGATGACTTGAAAAATTATGACACATGGATTATCCAACATATCATTCTAATCAAGGAAGGGGTCAAGCCATATCAATAGAAGCTGAGGAAAGTACATTCATCGCTTGAACCCATCATATAGAAAGAGCTTACTAAACTATTGGATGCACGGATCATATATAAAGTTCAACATTCCACTTGGGTCTCCAACCTTATGCCTTGGGGAAATCTGATTGTGTGTTGATTTCCGAAATGTAAACCATGTCTTGGACAAAGACAACTACCCTATGCCGTCCATGGACCATATTTTGCAAACAGTATATGGGGCACAAATCTTTTCTCTCCTTGACAGTTTCTCAGGATACAATTAGGTTCTAGTATCGAAACCTGAGAGACTCAAAGCTACTTTCCATACCAAGTGGGGTACATTCGCTTATAAACAAATGCCATTTGGGCTTGTGAATGTAATTGTGACATTTCAGTGCACTATGGACATTGCCTTTCGCGGATTCATTGGACAGAGCATGGTGGTATATGTTGATGATGTGACTATGTTCTCAAGAAGACGATAAGACCACATATGCCATCTTAAGAAAAAAATTGAGCGATGCCAGAGATACGGGATTTCCTTGAATCCCAAAAAGAGCGTATTCGTCGTGTTAGAGGGGAACCTCCTCAGACACATTGTTGCCAAGTGCAAGATCAAGTGGATGCAGACCAGGTCAAATCCATCACATAGATTCCTCACCCAGTTCACAAGAAAGTCATGTAGTCCTTCTTGGGGAAGATAAATTGCCTCCGGAAGTTCATCTTTGATTATGTGCAGATAGTTAAGCCCATGCAGGACGTGATCAAGAAACATGTAGTGTATAGCTGGGGTAAAAAAGAAAAATATGCATTCGCCCAGATTAAGGAGGCCATTGCAGAAGCACCTGCACTCTACAACCCAAATTTCAAGAAAAATTTCCTGCTATACACCTTCGCTTCTGATAACTCACTAGCTACAATACTCACTCAGAAAGGTGAAACTAATGATGAACATCCCATCTCTTTCATGAGTGCAAGCATGCAGGGACTAGGGGTCAACTACCCCACCATTGACAAGCAGGCTTATGTAGTTTACAAGGTGGTGAAACACTTCAAGCCATACTTGCTAAAGAACCAATGCATAGTCTTTGTCCCCCACCCAGCAGTTTGCACATTGCTAGTACAACAAGGGCTAGGAGAACAACGTGTGAAATAGATGACAAGCTTGCTAGAATATGATCTTGAAATCAAGCCAGTGCACATGATCAAAGGACATGGGCTCTGCAGACTTGTAGTTGAATTAGTGCACGCTTCAGAGAACAAAGAATATCTCACTGGTTGGGAGCATGAGATTGAGATGTATGACATAAGGCAAGCAACACCCACGGAAGATGAAACCTCTTGGCACACAGATGCACGCCAATACCTTGAGCACAACACTATACCCTCTCACTTTTCTATTAGACAGAAGAGGCCATTGCGCCTGAAAGCCTTAGCATATCAGTTAGTGCACGAAGTGATTTACAGAAAGCACAGTAAACGAGTTTTGCTCAGGTGCCTGGAGGCACATGAATTAGAGGTGGTACTTCAAGATCTACATGACAGACCTACTGGGGGTCACTTTTTGGGAAATACCACTGCACACAAGGTTATGCAAGCCGGGTTTTACTTTCCCACATTATTCAAGGATGCACATGCCTATGCCTGCAAGTTCCCATTCTGTTAGCGATGCGTCGATAGAACACAAAGATCAACAACCCCATTGCACCCTATTGTAGTGATTGAACCATTCCAATAGTGGGGCTTGGACATCGTTGGTGAATTTTTCCCTTATTCATCAAAACACCACCGCTATATCCTAACAACAACTGACTACTTTACACAGTGGACAGAACCAGTTCCGCTCAAACAAGTGAACGACTAGGAGGTCATCAACTTCCTCCAACAGAATATCATCTCATGCTTTGGTGTTCCCGTATCACTTATTTTTTATAATGCAACTTATTTTTCATCTTTGAAACTCTATGACTTTGCATTGCAGAGTGGTATTGTGCTAAAGAATTCATAAAATTACTACCCGCAAGGAAATGGTCTAGTATTGTGCACAAATAAAAACCTCATTCGTATAATCAAGAAGACCATTTTATCTAAGTAGAGTAACTGGCATACCACCCAAATGAATGCACTTTGGGCTGACTGTGTAACACCTAAGCCCTCACTAAATACCTCACTGTAATTCCTGGTTTATGGTAAAGAATTCATCCTCCCGCAAAATATCTACTTGCTTGCACTTCAGCTTTCCCAAGAATCCAAAGGCAAGCCTTGCCAACTAATTCAGTGTAGGATGGATGCTCTCCATAAGCTTCAGGAAGAAAGGATGAAAGCAAAAGAAAAATTCACACTCCACCAGAATCATATCAAGACATGGTTTAATAAGAAGTCTGCAAGGAAAGCTAGCTTCGGTGTGGGTGACTTAGTTCTAAAATGGGATAAGCTCCATGAAGACAAAGGAAAACATACAAAGTTCCAATCCCTATGATTGGCCCATACACAGCCCACGAGAAGCTTGGGTACATGTGCATTGTAATGTTGAGTCATGTCAAGTGTAAGTCAAGTGTTAACAGTGGGATATAACAGTCATAGAGTAGGTGAAGAGTCATGAGGGTAATTGAACTATCACAAAGGGGAATGTCAAGGGTCACCCTACCCTTTCCTATAAATAGTCCCTCATTACACATTGTAAGGGCTTTTGGTCTATCAAGATTCTACTAAGACTATCTTAAAGAAGGCTTGGACAGTGTTGTAATGTGCCTTGGGTTCTCCAATGCACGGAACTAGTACATTTCTTTGGAGGAGCAGACAGATGTCACTGTAACGTTCCACTGATGGGGCTAGTAGGTTTAAATGGTGTATTTTATGATTGTGACTTACACTTCTTTACATAATAAAATCCATCACATTTTCATGCATATGTTATTATTGTAGTTGGACTGCTTCGATTGCCTTAATGATATATGTTGTTTAACTTATGCATTTGTAGATGAACTAATTCACATGCAATTATATGAATCTTGTTGTTAATGTGTTGCCTATGTTGTTAATGTTGTCATCGTTGGTGTCAACTGCTCTGCTGGAAGCTGTGCATGTCCTTTATGTTGTGTGTTCCTAGCCGAGTTGGAACTGATCCCTTTCAACATAGAACTCACCTTCACCTTCCTCTCCCTTGGAAGTGTTGGAACCTCTTATACTCATTCCTTGACTCACTACATCAGTCACACACTTTCTACTGACAGAGTTATCTTACTTGCCATTGTGCGACATCATAGTCAAGGCATTACCTTATGACCCACTGCTGGGACTCCTACACCAAACGGTCAGAGGTCTAATTGGGACTTCTTACTGGGGAGATATGCTTGACATGTTGGTGGGTCCAGCACTGTCAACACAAACCCACGTAGTCTTTGTGCATTCCTATCTCTGCTACCTGCATTCCCTACTACTTAAGAGCCTTTTCCTCTAGCGACCTTTAAAGGAAAATATAAATCATAAAACTTAAAGTTGAAACCCTTAAACACCCAATATACATAAAACATTCATGAAAAACAACTGAAGAACATAGAGAGAAGAACCACCAAGGCAAAGTAAAGACAATAAATTACTCCTTATATAGGAATCCCTTCACAAACCATGACCACTACAAAACATTAAAATCCAACAAACCTTAAATACAATGCTACTAGTGTATTTATACTTTCTTAAGAATATTCCTAGTGCTCTATGCCAAATATCTCTTATTATTATATTATTTCCTTTAAATTTCATAATGCCTCTATTACATCATTACAGTTGTATTAAATTCATTATTTCCTTAAGTACTTCACTAGGTACTTCATATTTTCCTCCCTAAATACATTACAAAGAGGGTTATACAAGAGATCTATACTAAAAAGTGAAAATCATACCTGTGAAATATTGCCCTGGTATATCAGTAAATCTAGGAAGGATTCCATGAAGGTAGCCAAAGATTTCCATAATAGATTCTTGTATGAAGTCAAAGAGGAGATGGAACAAATGAAAAACTCTATGAAAAAGGAAGAGACTATCCAAAGCCCAAATTGAGGCTAAATTTCGGGGTTGAATTCCTAACATATTCTTTTCTCGAACTAGGGATATTAAGTTCTTTAGATTGGCAAAAATTTATTGACTCAACAAAGCATCATCACCCAAATTCCAGAGGAAATAATCCTCCAAAAAAAGACATTCTCAATAAACTAGATTTAATGGACATGAAATTTGCAGTTGTATCTAAAGAGTGTTTAATATTGACATCATAGTTTCCAACCCCATGGTAATAACTACGATAACCTCACAACTCCTAAAGGAATTCAAAGGTAAAAGGGAAAACATTTCAACCCAATCCTAATGATGAAGACCCCCTACCATCAAAATAACCTCAAAAGGAATTAACATAGTCAGGCAACCATGTAAACCTACTAAACCAAATATGCTTTATCATCTTTTCTAGTCAATTAAAGGTTGTTACTTTTTTTTTTTCTCAAGGAAAAAATCATAATTTTCATCACTTAAAATGGAAATTACATGTTGCAGATGTACCACTGTGCATTCAAAAAACCATATAGGTCCCAGCAAAAAGAAAAAAAAATAGTAGCCTATCTGCTTCACCTGTGCATGCATAATAGATCTAAAAGACCCCCTCACAGTGTTGGAAAGCCAAAAATCAGACTTGATTTATAGGCCTATCTAGTTTTCTATATAGTCTACATAGTTCATCATAATATCTATATTGAAAAGGAACAAAAATAGATAAAAGTAAAGTTTCAGTTCATGGATGTTCCTATTGCGAACACTCTATAAAGGGCCTATGGTAATATACAGAAGATGTGCCCCCTATCTGTTTTGTGACCTTCCAAGTAACCATAGTCTATTGAGCGCCTACTTCTTAAAGGGTGTTAGCCACTAAGTTTCATTCCTTATAGATATGATGACATGAAATTATGTCAAAAGCATGTTTAAGCTGAAACATTTTTTCTAAGATAAGAATTAGTGTATGCATTTGAAATCTCTAAACATTTTTGAACTAGTTAATGATTATAATCATAGAATTGCAAAATATATGAATATGTTAGACATTTTTCTCAATAAAAAATAGGAGAAGGAGCTTATGTCTAAGAATTTTAGCGTAGTTATTTTATCCTCTTCCCAATCCACTCTGAAGGTTGAAGTAAAAATTACCCGGAGATAAAGAACACCCCACCCTCCCTCCTCCCACATTCGCCCTATTTTGAAGAGGCCCCATTTAAGTAGTCTAATTTATGGATAAATCTGTCTCTTAAGAAGTGATGTCATGCATATGTTGTGCTAATATCGATTCAAGAAGAAGAGACAAAATTTCTAAGACATGGGAAAACACAATTTCATAAGCGGATGGCTTATCCTGACAAATATCCTTATTCTTTTTTTAGCATATGTTAGAAATATCTGTAAGGAATACCATACTATTTAAATATTCATATACAAAACATTTACAGTCGCTTAAATTCACCTTTAAGCTAATTCTGATTAATAAATGTTAGAGCCTTGCCAAAATGACTTCCCAACTACAACACCTTCAAAAATTATAGAACAAAAATTTTGCCAGACGATAACTGACATTACAAAATGCATACCCGTGAGGAAATACTATATAATTAATGATCAAAGTCACCTCCCACTCGTAAACAAATTGGTGAGGCACAAATCGATAGTTAGGGTTCAATAATTCTTTACTACATCTACTCTATCCGTTAATCACAAATATCCTTATTCTAAGAGAGCCAAATACCCTATTTTATGAGAGGAGGAAGCCTTCTAAGTTCCTTATGGGAAATATCCTCCCACCATATCTTCCAAGCATCATTCAAGGATTCTCCCTACTAGCTTAGAGAAAACACTAGATAAATTTTATACGAGTTCCATAGCCCTAAAGAAAAAGGGCATGAGAGGAAAATATGACCCATCGATTCCCCATCATTTTTGCACAACACACACTATATGGAACCAACCATATTCCTATTTCTTAAATTGTCCCCTATAGGGATCTTATTATGAAAAACACATGATTGAAAAATACATGATTTTGTCAAATAGTTAAGCTTTCATACCTTTTTCCACCACCATTCCAACACCACGGGTTTTTAATTTTCAATAATACGCAAGTACCTTGTTTTGGGGGTGTATTCACTTGACAATGAACGTACCCATGCAAGGGTGTTTTCTCTGTGTTGGATGCACATATGAGATGTATTTAAAGCTACAATATAATTTTGTCAGAGATTTGCAATATTGTTATGCATATTTAACTGATGTGTAGACATCCACCCCTATACTCAAATAGAAGTACGAGTGTCATTAGCCATCTGATTTAAATTATTTTTTCCACTAGAATTTAGTGGAAGGACTAGTTCTCAAGGTAGTCAACGATGTTCCCCACATCTAACCTAGGGGTCAATTCCAATATTTACCTTTGGCCCATTAACTTCCTTCCAAGCCAAACCCTCCTAAACAAATAAAAATGAAGATATTATAACTTTATAGACCATTAATATTTTAGTCCTCTTCTTATCCACCCGCTGAATCCATTCTTCTAAAGACAAGTGGAAAATATATATTCTTTACACACTACCTTCCACAAACTGTTCATTGAAATTAACCTCCAACCATCTTTCGCTATCAATGCCTTAAAGAAGGATGGAAGGTTTTTTAATTCCCATCCACCCCAGATCATAAGTAGAGAGATCTTATTCCATTTTACCTAGGAGAAGATTCACCCTTCTATTTATCCAAGCCATATTTTGTGAATGTAATTCAAGACTCCTTTAGGGATCCAAGATAGTGACATCCAAAAAGCATGAATAACCTCTAGAAAACCACCTGTAGCTCCAAAATTTTGGTCTTCTCTCAATCTTTGCAATGAGGCAATGTCAATTAACCTTTTTATAATCATTTCATTTTGTATGGATCCCCAAATATTTTAATCCATCATTAAAGTTGTATGAGTGGGAAGGAAATAAATTTTGAACATTGAGAGATTCGTCCATAGAAAGGTTGAGAGGAGAGATAGTGCATTTAAGAGCATTAATTTGCATACCAATAACTTTTTGAAATAGTGTTAATGCATTTTTAATATCAACAATTCTATTTCTTGAACTATCATAGAATAGTAAAATATCATCAACAAATAATAAGTGTGTAATGGTCAAATCTTTAGCCACCAAGCACCTCTTAAGTCCCCCCTTCCCTTTGCATCAACTAAAATCTTACTCAGACCTTCCAACACTAAAAGAAACAAGAGGGGAGACAAGGGGAATCCTTATCAGAAGCACCTTTTAAAATGAAATAAATTCAAGGCAACTTCGTTTATTAGGACAATGAAGGACACCGATGTAATATAGCTCATCACCTAGTTTATGAAAGGGACTTCAAAGCCCATATGAGTGAGGATAAACCTAAAGTAAACCTAGTAGACTCTATCATATGCTTTTGAGTGAAAAGGACTACCTTGAGAACTAGTCCTTCCACTAAATTCTAGTGGAAAAAATAATTTAAATCAGATGGCTAATGACACTCGTACTTCTATTTGGGTATAGGGGTGGATGTCTACACATCAGTTAAATATGCATAACAACATTGCAAATCTCTGACAAAATTATATTGTAGCTTTAAATACATCTCATGTGTGCATCCAAGACAGAGAAAACACCCTTGCATGGGTACATTCATTGTCAAGTGAATACACCCACAAAGCATGTATACATGTTGGTTCTTCTCATCAGAGTCACGTATATAGTATGAAGTATGATTTGTGGTGTGTGGGGGGGGCCGCTTGAAAATATTTCATAAATGGTTTTTCCCAAATAAGAATCTCTTCGAAAGATGTGGCTATGCCTTCATCTGAAGTTCCCAAAGCCTAGATGGTGTTTTGAGCTTTGCGTCCCTTTGAATTTTTTTGAAACAAATTCATATTTATCCCCAATTTTTAACCAAATAGCTCTGTTTTTTTGTCTCTGTGCTTCCTCTTTGTCTCCAAAAATTCTTCTTTTTGCAGCTTCCAAATAAAAAATCCTTTGCTTTGAGTCTTCATTCAGATACCCCTAGCTTTAAAAGACTTTAATCTCCTCCTCCTCTCATTGAATTTTTGGGAAAACCATTGTATCATATATTGTTTAACCCTTTTAAAGTTCTCAACAAAACAAATCACAATCACAATAGGATCCCCCTCATTTAGATTAAAAGGGGCCTAGGTTTCAGATACTAGCTTGAGAAAACAGGCATCATTAAGTCACGAGGAATTAAATTTAAAAGGGCTTCTAGGGCTATTTGAATTCCCCTTCAATTCGAGGAAAATAGGGTGGTGATAACATTTGCCTCACACTCCAGTCCATTGACCAAATAAAGGGGTATTTTCCATTATGGCTTCTTCCATAAGAAAATGATCAATACTTCTTACAACTATAGCCTCCCATAATCTGCAATTCCTCCATGTGGGCTTAGGTTTGATAAAATCCAAATAACATAATTTATGATCCATATGAATGTGACTAAAATAATAAAATAAAGAGTATGCATGGCCAAGAGGGCCCCAAATTTTTGAAATTCCAATAGAAAGATTCAGATCACCTCTGACCACCAGATTATTTGATTTCATAAAATATCTAGTCATCAACATGTCCCATAAAGTATTCCTATCATGACAAGGACCATAAGTATTGAGAACCCTAAGATCCTTCCCTAGATCCATAGAGAAAATGTCAACCCCAAAAAGCATCTCACCCCCCTTAGGAGCTAATAAGTTTAATGGATTTTTAATTAAAACAAATTATTAAACCCTTATATCTACCTTTAGCATCGGAAGCAACAAAAATCCATTTGGGCAATAGAGGCTCCAATGCCCTAGTAACCTTATCTCCCTCACCCAACGTCTCTTTTAGAAAAATGATATCTAAATGATAAGAAAAAATGAGTCTCTTCAAAGCTAGTTTCTTTAATGGGCTATCCAAAGCCCTACAATTAAAGGAGAGAAAGATCATTTAGGAATCATGATAGGGGTTCATGCCACTCTAAGTGCCCCATCAATATACTTATGTCTACCTACAACAATATCCAAGCTCACCTTGAATTTTTCCTTTGAGATACGATATTTTCTGTCCCATTGACAACTACCAGGTTGAACTGAGAAGGAAGGCCCTAGATCGACCATGCAGGAGATAAAATCCCCTTTACAAATAAATTATTGAAGGTTACATCTAGGGATGTTATCAAAAGATGAATTCATATCTAGGGAACGAATAGAAGGCATATCGGGCATAAAGGAAAAATAAGGAGAGGATGACCCCATATTCATGTCAAGACAACTAAAAGCACTAATTAAAAATGATACTGGAGGAGAGGAAGAGTAAGTACCCAAAGATATAGGACTCGATGTGGAGGGAGTATCATCATGAGCAGATTGCATTGCAGGCTCAACTGGGACCTTCATCACTACATCACCATCCTCTTCCGTTTGCACGGGGATGAGATAGGTATTTTCCTATGCCTATGCATTAATATCCTCATCTTGATAGCCATTTACCTTCATTTAAACCTTATTAGTACCTCCAGGAGATGTGAGTTGTCTCCCCTTCTTTCCCACAAAAGGAAGTGAAAAATCCTTCAAAACGTGTTTTTATTTGTGACACCCATGGCATCGCAAGTGTATTCCTTCATAGTACGTTTGTTTTCTGTGCTTATAACCTCTGTAGAAAATATTTAACTTTGCAAACAATCCATCACAACGATCTAAATTTACAAAAATGCTCATTATTTCCATCTTTCCACTAGTCTTAAACGACATGTCAACCTCCAAGAAGGATCCCAGCTTATTCCCAATAACTTTAAAAACATCCTTACACTAGAACTATGACGATAATCTTGGGAGTCTAACACAAATAGGAGAAACCTACAACATTTCATGGAGAGAATCAAACAATGGATTCCATTGCTTCAACAATATCAACGTGGAGCCTAGACACCATGTCTTTCCTAGGGCCCAACTAGCTATTGTCCTTGAATTAAACTTAATCATGAACCAACCTCCTGTTAGGTTATTGACCTTGGGTAGATCCTATAGCAATTCCTTGTTGGCATTATGATAGAGGTGATACAAGTGTTGTCCTTGATGGAAACTCACTCAGACGACAGATCATAGTGCAGCAGGTCAATAGCAAAGATTTAATGATCAGAGAGAGATATACGCAGGTTCACCTTAACAAAGAAGTGTATACACATGGGTTAACAGAACAAAAGGTGTGTGTAACGTACACACGCAGTTTCACAAAAGGAAAGGCAGGTACGTGTTGGAAAACTAAGTTTTGGTCCGTGGTATTTTGATCCATGGTATTAGTCCAAGGTATCTGGTCCAAAGTATTGGCCCCGAGTATTTGGTCCAAGGTATTGGTCTTAAGTGGTTTTGAACCATGGTATTGAGAAAGGCCTAACACTACAAAAGGAGGAGAAGATCATTAGGCCAAAGGGGGCAAGGATTGAATATGTGAAAAAGTGAGAGATCCAGTATGCAGGTTGTGGGTTCATGATGTTTTGCTTGATCTGAACCAAGTATGCACCTATGTGGATGATGATGTATGATGGATCGAGATCTTAAGGCTTGGAATATATTATCATTATGTGGTTTGATCATGAATAGACTAGATTTGAATTACTGATGCATATTGTATTGTATAAATGTTATGATCTAGGTATGAATGATGTTTGGAATAGTTACAAAGTTATGAGTGAATATTTGCAGATCTGTACACAGGTTCGCCTTGGTAAAAGCATGTATACATGTTGGTTCTTCTCATCAGAGTCACGTATATAGTATGAAGTATGATATTTGAAGTTACAGTTGGATCTGGTTGTTGTTACATAGTTTTGGGTTCTGCTTTGTGTTCTGGTGACAAGTCTTCAGTGATTCAGTGTTGGGTGATTCAGAATTTAATGATTGGTTGATGCAATGGTTGTATTGTAGTGGTGATTGATTTTGAGCTTCAATGTTGTTGATGGGTCTAGTATCAAAATTGGATGAAATGTGGCCTTCATATTCTGGTGTTGTGATCCAGGTGTATCCAGTCTAAAAATTTATGAAATGTGGTCCCTAGAGGAAAAGTAAAGATTGGAGCCTTTAGTAGGTCAACGCCTACGTACTGGTAAATATATCGGCCAGTACAAGAGATAGGGGGTTAGAGCTCCCTTCTAGTAGCAACTAGAAAATGAGAGAGGGTTGTAGCCTTCTGTAGGCCGACGCCTATGTACTAGTAAATATATCAGCTAGTACAAGAGCCAAGGGGTTGTATCTCCCTTCCAGTGGTAGCTGGAGAATGAGAGAAGGTTGTTTCCTTCTTCAGGTGGGTGCCTGTGTGTTAGTATGAGTCTACGCTAGTACAAGATTGTAAACAGGTTTTTCTTATATTAAAGGAAGACGGCAACAGGTGGTTTTTGTCCCACATTGGGTTTACACCTTATATCATGGTGTTCATGTGTGTTTCTTATGTGTGATGATTTGTTCTATTTTACTACACCTGTTTACTATTTATATGGTTAATAAAGTTCTGATGAACTGATTAAAGATCAATATATGATGAATTAACTAAATCACAAGCTTACTGGATATACGTTGGTTGCATTAAAGACAGTTGTGTGTACACGCGAGTTCCCTTAACTGAAGTAGCATATATGAATCTGACTATGGAAATGAAAAAGTTATTGATTTGCTAATATTGGTTAAAAACCCCCACCCCCCCATAACTACTTTTATTTAAAATTTATACCAGAGGCTTTGATAACGATGATCTATAGTTT
>Ga0115851_101116_pt1 | contig 13735 bp, 23 predicted proteins | sample InSIn2gowninarea_FD_83865 | JGI IMG/M metagenome (GOLD analysis project Ga0115851, IMG submission 83865)
GAAAATAATGGAAATAGGAGAAAAGGGAGGTGAAAGGTCACAAGTTGCATGTGACGAGGAAAATGAAGGAAAATAATGGAAAATGAAGAAAATAGAGGCCTCATTAATAAAAAGGCTTATGAGGATTAGTTGGTAACCTTTTGTCAGTTTAGTTTTGGAGCTAGACTCATTATTATCTCTCTCTCTCCCCCACTCTTGGACACTTCTTGGAGCATTTTGGCATTGGATCAAGAAAGGAAAAGAAGGCAAAAGGAAGTAGAGATCAAGCAAGATAGACTAGGATCAAGCAATTACAACAATATTTTTTGCAGGTATTGATTTGCTTGTGTATTTTCTTGATAGATTTGGCATGCATGGTATTTCATGTCATTCTTTTGTTGTTATGGCATGGGTTTTTCCAGGCATGATAGTGTTTTCAACCTAGCCTTGCCATTTCCGGATACCTATGGTGTGATGGGGTTCTCATGTTTTGGTTGAGCTAGATTGTCGGATGGATTCAAATCTGAATAAGGTGGATCTCCAAATGATAGAGCACATGGCCTAATGGTACCTGAACTAGACTGTGGATCATGGTAAGACACTGGCCTAGTGACCCCTAAGCCAAACTATGGGTTGCGGTAAAGCTAGGATTATGTTGCCTCAGTGGGCATAGGAATCCTTGTTGGTGAATGGAACTATATACGGTAAATCCAAGAGGTGGTTTGCACTCTGTTGGGCCTAGTAATCTCAGGTTTGGGATATGTGGTAAAGCTTGTAGAGTGGGTCTCGGTTTAGGGCCTAATGATCCAGGTTTGGATTGTGGTAAATCCTGAGAGACTAGGAGATAGGAAAATTCCTCATGGTGTAGGTGGAGAAATGCAGTGGCATCCATTCTTGTTTTTTCCTAGTGATTGGGTGGAGATCATGGTAAAGCCTGTTATGACATGTTTATTATGTTGGCCTAGTGATTCGAGATGGATTACGATAAAGCCTGGTTTCTATTTATGAGGGTGAGGTGGTTTAGCCTCAAGATGCTCTGGTTGGTTCTTTTGGTTTGAGTCCCACATTCATGCTTGGAATATGGCATAGGGGTGAATGGTTGAAGAGAGATTTGGCTCAACCATTCTATGGTTGGGTGGAATGTAGTAATCCCATCCTGAGTTTGGATTTTTCATCATTAATGAGAGGTTATTTCTCCTTGTATTTCTATTAGTATTATACTGATTTATATGTGGATTATATGGCTGTGATTTCATTGATATTTTTGTTGCTGTTGTGCTAGCTATATATGTGTTTCATGACAGTGGCTATGTATGGCTCTCATCATGTTTTTAACTTGTAAATGAATGGACAATGTATCTATGGCCTAATAGATGATAATGCAGAAAATGATATGCGGGGACAATGGTTCTTAGCGATTCTCAGATAAGTATGAGATCCCTACGCTTAAATATGTTATTTACACCTGTAGATTACATATTTGTGATATGTTTGACAAAATGTTTGTCATGGCTAGTAGGGGTATGGTTAAGGGCTTGTTCAACTATTTTCTTTTGTATGATTGTTTCCCTATTAATTTACTGTTCTGGAGATGTCATTCAATTCTGGGGAGTGACTTGGGCTATGGGCCTCAAAAAGTGGCTCAAAACCCGCGGATGCTGGCACAACGCTGGACAAAATAGTCCCTAGACAGTGGCATGCCTATAGCATGAGAGTGTCCAGAGCCTCATAGACATTGGCAAGCCTATAACATGAGATCTTCCGGAGGTTAAGTGGTCAAAAATATCAGTGGGATCCAGGGGCTAGCTACCTGAAGAGTTGGGATGGTTCTTGGGGATCCTATAGATGATGTGGAAGGTATGTATGTTGTGTTTCTATCGATTCCATTTCCTTAAGGTCGCATAAGAGGTTGAATATAATAATAGTAGCCTCTCATCGCATGTTTACTCGGTTGGTCGGTTACTTGGGTGGATGTGGGAGGAGGGTGTTACACTGGAGTAGGTGATCCTTTAGATGAGTAATAGAGGAGTCCAATCCTAAAGGTGGATGATCCAAAATTGAGTTCATCCATATGTTGATCATGCATCCATTCCCTGAGATTCTACATAGATTTTCCATAATGAGGGAGGGATAAGATTGAAGGAGCTTCGAGATAGGAGATCCTTGGATTGGAGCATCGGAAATTTCTCCCCAATTACATTACTACATTTTTTTGGCCTGCAGGACATGCACCCACCATTGATATGGCTAAGACTTGAACTTCTAGTATAGTTTGCACCCATTGCAGTATTAACCAGAGAGGGGTATCATATTCCATGCCCCCCATGTTTCTTTGGTGCTCTGACAGTCTTCCAATTCACTAGATGAATTTTTTTTTCCTGCTTCGCCTCTTCCCACATAAATTTTCTTATGTAGCCTCCAGGCTGCTGCATAACATACCTTGGGGCCAAAAGAGCAGAGAACTCATATAATGGGATAACTGATAAGACCACTTCCACAAAAATGGTCCTGCCCACACTATTGATCCAAGACACTCCCCAATTCACTAATTTTGTTTTGATATTATCTAATATTCCATACCATGCTTTGGGAGATGTTCTCCTTAAGTCAATTGGGATACCCAAACACTTGAATTCCTTCCAGTTATGAACTGAATTTAACCCCATAACTTCTTCAATATTCTTGGCTTTCTCAGTAGATGTGTTCCAGGAGAAAATGTGACTTTTATTATCATTTTTTTCCTCCTAGAGGCCTTCAAAAACTTTTCCAAATTAGATTTGAATATATTTACGATTAACATTGGAGCCCCTCCTAGCAACATGGTTTCATCATCGAATTTCCCATGGTTAATACTCCTTATCCTTGGTTTGTATCTGATGCTCGACATGTTAGAGGATTGACTTTCAAATTCAAGCCACTCGCTTAGTGAATCCACCATAGTAAATTAAAGAAAGGGGAAAGGGGACAAGCTTGTCTCAAACCTATGAATGCCTATAAGAATTCCGCTACTCACCTGTTGACCAAATGGGCAATCCAGGGGGACGAAATACATAATTCAATCCATTGGATAAAGGTTGTATTGAACCCCATTTTTTGCATTACCTTATAAATAAATTCATGCCTTACATTATCAAAATTATTTTCCATATCAAGCTTAATTATGATACCTTGATCCTCTCTTTTCAAACTGGAGTCAACTGCTTCCTAAATCAAAATTTTATTATCAAGGATTTTCCTTATAGGGAAAAAACCCCCCTCGGTTGCATAAAATCAAGAGGGGGAGAGTTTTCTTGAGCCTGGAGGCCAACAAATTCGAAATAATATTGTAAGAGACATTACAGAGAGAGATTGGGTGGAATCTTGAGAAGGAGGTGTTGGGACAAGGTCCCCTGGGGTCAATTTTGTTATTATGGTAAAGTCTCTACATTTTGAGGAGTGAAACACGCACGTCGATAAGAGTCAAAGGGGATTTAGGAAGGTCAAATCCCCTTATTTTATTAGAAGTTAAGTTGTATTGTGACCCGCCCATGGTTCGCGAACCATGGTATTATAATGGAAGATGATATAAAAAGAGTCATAGAGAGTCATGAAAGATGTCAATCAAGTAAGTGAATGATCTAAGTAAGATAAGTTTCTTTTATGTACTTAGGCAAAGGGGAAGGATCCTGCAGGTGTGTGCGCAGAGACCATGGGCCACAGTTGGATGCGCGGGCCCCTGTAACTGTGTGCATAGGGTAGAAAGAGTGTCACAGAATATCTAAGCATAATAAATGTTGTTTTGGAGCATTATTTGTGTATCTGTGTGTTATTATTTACTTCTAAAATTACTGCATGTTCAGTCTGTTTACTGCAATTATCCTAAAAAACACGTAATAGATGCATGAAAGTGGTAGATCTAGTAGTTTACTTGATGTTATGAATGTTTAAATAAATCGACGCAGAGTTAGAATCTGTGATCTGTTACTTATTGTTATTTCTGGGTTTTAAGGGTTAGGGTTTGCGAAGGTTAGAATAAAGCCCTAAAAGTAACATAAACACATCACATAGTCCTTTGGATGTAGAAATATGGTTCTAGCATCCCCTAATACTGCCTTGAGTGAGAGTGTAGCCTGCACTATGTGGGTTGTTTCCAAAAGGGTCGGTAGTGTAGGGTTTTGTTGGTTAGCACAACTAACTCTGAACCTTGGTCCAATCCCCCTTAAGCCAACAAATGGTTCCATTGCCAAGATTGGGATCTATCTGAGGAATATGTGATTATCTGTAAGTGGATACCGATGAAGAAATATATTGAGAAGTGGATAGATCAGAAGCTGCACGAGTTTGCAGCCTAGGAAAATAGGAATCCGCACCTATCGAAGGAAGAGTGGTTGAATATATACTTGTATACAAAGGAACACAAAATTTTCTTCTGCTCTTTTCCGTGTGAATTATACGAATTCTTGGCTAAATTGGCAGACGGTCAAGGTACGTGGAAGTTGGATAACCCCATTGTGTGGACTCCAGAGCTAGTAAGGCACCTGGAAGGTTCAAAAAACAAGATCATAAGGGTTGGTGATTATTGGATCGATAGCATTTTGGGTGGATTCATTACTGAGTTCGTGATTGACACATCTGTCAGTTATAGCGAAGATGAACGCCAATTTTTCAAAGGACCAAGAGATAAGTATCTGAAGTCCCTAAAAACTTGGATTAAAATGCTATTGTGTGAGAAACGGGTTATGCCATTCAATTGATGTTTAGACGATTCTTGACGAGAATTACGAAGTGGAAAGCCATTCAAAAGAGATCCAGATTCTGGTGCTGAATACAGTCCTTTATTGAGAGCATCTGATAGTGATGAAGAAAGTATTAGTCTAAAGAAACCTCAAGGTGCATCATAGACGACAAATATGGGTATCATAGGAATACCACATCCATCCACTCCACCTTCACCATCACCTCCACCTCACACACCTACACCTACACCTCCACCTCCACCTCCACCTCCACCTCCATCTCCACTATTCAATATGGTGAATGCTATGATTATGCTCATATTCAAGGATCCAGGGATAGAAGATCCTGAACAATTTTGGTTTTTAGTAGATGTTGTGTGGAAGTCACAACAGATAAAAGATGATGACGTGAACAAAGCACAACTGGTCACATCATTGCAAGATAGGGCGCTGAGTTGGTATATTAAGTATTGCATGACTCAGCCAACTACGACACTGAAAGATATGTAGGATGTGATGCATAATGAATTCAAGAAGCCTAATTCGCAAGCCTAGTTAGTAAGAGGTCAAAGAGATCAAGAAGAAAGTGAATGGGTCTGTGCGGTATTTTGATCAGAGGTTGAAATGCCTACTACAATAGGCTAATATGTCGATCATGGATGAACAAGATAAGGATTGGTATATTGCTTCACTATTACCTCATTTGAGATTGTCACTATCATAGCAGAAGATTGGAACACAGGCTAAGGCACTAGAGGTTGCTACAAAGTTGGAGGCCTCGCCTATCCACGATATGAATTTAGGACTGAAACATATCCAGTCATAGTTGGATAGCTTGAATATGGAATTATAGAGTCTCAAAAAGGGAAAAGAAGTTCAGAGTGAGACTCGCACATAAGTATGGTGTTTAAAATGCAAAGGCCATGGCCACAACAAGGATCATTTACTAGTGTATCAGAATTATCCAGTTGTGGGAGGTTATGTCCCTCTAAATCCCAAAAGTACCCCTGGGATGAGAATTGGTGTAGTGCCATGGTGCGCTATCTATCAAATCACAAGAAAGCATATGATGGACAACTGTCATTTGCTACAGAGGTTTGTGCAAACCCCCCAACAACTTTTCTACAATTTTTGCAAGTCTGTAGGTCATGGTGAGCGTAAATGATGAAGTTATGAATTAATGATGGACAAAACACCAACATATAGGGTACAGACAGAGGCACATCCTCAACAGGATCAAGGTGCAACTGCAGCATGTGGAGGATTCCAGGGGCGAGGAAGAGGATGAGGGGGGGGAGCTGAAAGAGGTCGAGGCGAGATCATTTGTTACAATTGCGGAGAACCAGGTCACTTTGTGCTAGATTGTTAGAATCTAATGCACCCCTCTTGTCAATATTGTTGATAGTTTGATCATGTCATAGAATATTGTCCTATGCTCATCGCAAATATGCAAGAGAAGAATACCTAGAACCAACAACCTATGCAGCACATCTAGATGATGAGATGGGAACCACATGAAGATGGGCCTAGTGTAAATATTGTTACGTGGAGTCGTATAGCTACTGAGGAGGATAAAGGGAAACAACCAGAGGAAAATGTATGGGTACGTAAGGATCTTGAAAAGGAGGCTAGATTTGATATGAATAAAGTGAAGGAAACTCTTATGGAGGAAAAAAGGGGCTTTGTGGATGTAGGAGCTTCTACATCAAGGGCTCAGAGTACACTCACAGAGAAGCCTGCAAAAATTAGTACTGAGCAAGAAACAAACCCTTCATTGTTGACATATTTATTACATACCTACATGAAGTGCCTAATGGATCAAAAAGTAGTAGAGGGACTAAAATATTTGATAGATAATTGCAATGGCAAGGGTAAATTGCTGCCTAAACAATACGCAATACATAAGATAGACAAGGGTAAGAAGAGTACTGGTTGCAAAATGAGATTGACTACCCAAATTGGAGAATTTGAAATGGACCAGCTGATTCTTGATTTGGGATCTGATGTAAATGTTTTGCTGAAACAAACTTGGGAAAGAATGGGAAAACTAATGCTACAGTGGTCTCCAATCCAGCTACGAATGGAGAATCAACAAAAGATTATTCTGATGGGGTGCCTACATGGAGTAACTGTGGATATTGAAGGATCACGCACCATAGCCGATTTCGAAGTAATCGAAATAGTAGATGATAGTAATCCTTACCTAGCGCTGCTTGGAATTGATTGGGAATTTGATATGAATGTAGTCATCAATATGAAGAAGCGTAACATGACATTTGAAAAGAAGGAACTAAGGGTTATTGTTACACTAGATTCGGCCGAAGGTGTGCGATATATAGAACCAGTCCGAGATTATTATGAGGATGATGATATTGAGAAAATATATAAGATTAATACGTGGGATGAGGATTAGATCAACCCTATAGTGAATGGGAGAATTACTTGGGAGAAGGAAAACTCTTGCAATACAAATTTAGATCAGGCGCTGGAGAACTAGAAAAACAGACTGCATGAGGTATCGATGTTGTGATGCAATAGGCTCACCAAGTCACTCTGATGTATATCCATTGAGGTACGCAAATTACCATATTATGATGGTTTAAAAGATGTAAATTTATTTCTAGATAAATCTGAAAGGGATGTATTAGAGGAACATTGGTTCCAGGCTCTAGACATCATGCTAAGGGCTATGCCTACCAGATGGTGGGGTACCCATAAGAACAACTTTGCAGATGAGAAGAAATATCGATAGATGATGAAGCTACGGTTTGGGTATGCCAATACCCGCATTACAGAGAAGTATACAGGAAAGAATTATATGCATGAGCATGTGGCTCGATGGACGAAGGCATGGGGAGAGGAGCCACAAACAAAATGGGTTCATATATTCTGCCACATGTTGGATACTATTCCGATGAACCGGTATCTAGAAACAGAGTTGCGACATGGAACCACAGAGTGGGATGTTTTGAAGGAAAGTTTTCTATTAGTTTTCATCTTTGAGGATGGATTTGAATGTATTGACGAAGCATTACAGGAGATCAAAGCTGCAATATTTAGAATCCCTGAAGAGTGTGTCGCATGGGTACAACCAGAATGAAGCACGAAGTTGCGCCTTGCTCTAGAATGTTATAAGTTGACCACAAAAGAAGGTGAGGAAGACCCTAGGGACATCAATATTCCTAATTCATAAGGACAGTGCGAAGTCACAGGACCTAAGGTGGAAGTGCCTGATGTATCAAAGCCCTTGAAAACTAAGCAGGTGAATATTGGGTCAGAAGCGCAGTCGAAGTCCACAAATATAGGTGATTACTGGGATGAGGACACAGTGGAAAACATCATGGAGCTATTGTGGGAGTATCAGGACTTGTTTCCCACAATGTTCTCTAATTTGAAGTGGGTAGTAGGTGATCTGGGTGTCATGAAGATCATTCTAAAGCTAGACGCAAAGCCAGTGAAGTAGCGCCCTTATCAATTGAATCCTTAAGTATAAGGAAAAAGTGCACAAAGAATTAGATAAGATGCTTGCAGCCAAGATTATTGAGCCTATCAAGGAATTAGATTGGGTTAGCCCTATGGCGATTAAGGAAAAGAAGACGAAGGGTGAACTTCAAAGATTTGAGAAAGTTGAATGATTCTTGTGTCCATGATATATTTTCTATGCCATTCACAGATGAAGTATTAGAGAATGTCGGAGGCCAAGAAGCCTATTTGTTCACCAATGGGTTCTCAAGGTATCATCAAATCAAAATCATGTATGAGGATCAGAGTAAGACTACCTTTGCTACAAAATGAGGTTCTGACTATATATTCTACCCCGTCCTTCGTGAGGCGGTATTTATTTTCTTTCTGAAAGAAAACTCCCTTTTTGTCATATAGATACAATCTTCCCAAGAATATTCCACAGATATCCAAAGGCACAACATCTAACTCTTAATCATCAACTAATTTGGAAGGAATAAAAAATATGGCCCTACACCACTTTGTTACCTGTAATTTTTCTTTATCTCTTACCCAACCAAGTGGGTATGGACTCGGATGAGGCTTACTTTCGAGGCCTAACTTTTTCACTAAGGACTCTGAGATTAAATTTACTTGGGAACCTGAATCGAACAAAGTTTCCACCTTTGTGTGTTTTATAATAACTCTAATGTGGAATAATTCAATTCCTTTTCACTCATTACCTACAGGCTCATTCAAATAACTAGTACTTGCCATTGAATCTGAATTATTACTAATAGGAGTACCTTTTGTGCCCATGGTTGTGATCAATGTATCATCACCAGAATCTGATCCAAGGTCCTGTTGTGCTATTTCCATTGTCTCCTGCTTTCCTTTTCCACTGAATCTCTTTGGTCTTAGCTCCGGATGTAGCTTCCAATGGTGGTCCTCATCATGACCTTCTCTCTTGCAATGCATGCAAGATGGTGTTTCTCCAGCCTATTTCTTGGCTGCGATGGTCTTCTTAGCCTTCCCCTTGCCTTTCTTCTGGAATTTTCCATGTTGAGGGTTGAACGGTGTTTTCTTGGCTTGATCATCTCTATCATTCTTGCCTCAACTTTCAATATGAATCACCTTTACGCTGTCTGCATTAGTCATGGTTGGCTCAAACAATAACAATGAGTGTTTGATGTAACTATGTAGCGCACCAACATACTTAGTTACAGTCTTGGGCAAATCTAATGAGATGCCAAAATTAAATGCTTGTTTCCGCAATTCTTCAATGAAGTTTTGCACATTTTTGCCTTTACCTTGCCTTAGATACTACCATTCCATTAGTTCTTTTTTTTAATAACCCGAAGGGTAAAATTGGTCTTTCAATGCAGAAATAAAACTAGACCAAGAGGAAAGAAGGTTACCCAAGTTTTTGTTGCCCTTCTGCAACTTGCTCTCCCACCAAATGAGAGCAGTGCCACTCAGCCAAAGAGATGCTAACTAGACATTTGCCTCATCTTCTTCATTCTTCTAAATCCGACAGTAGAGATCTATCTGTCTTATCCAATTATTAAGTTTTTCTGCACTACACTCTCCATTATACATGGGCAAGTCAAACTTTACATCTAGCTTGAAGAATGGTTTCTTAGATATATGTTTGGAATCATGATTAGAGTGATGAGAAATATCACTTGAAGAAGGAGAGGGAGGAGGCTATTCTCCACCACCTTCATGATTTGCTGATCTATTGTCATTGGCATATGCCTTCTCATGCCCAAGTGCCTTCTCATACTCTGAAAACAACTTGGCCACTTTCTTTGCCATATTGTAGAATACCTTGCAGAAATTTTGTTCCTCTTCCCAACGAGCTTCTTCATTTGCCATGTTTCTTCTTCGTTATGCATGTCCTACTTCAGGATCAAAGGACTTAAGCATTCCTTCTCCTTTTCGCAGCTTGCTCTGGGTTATCATATAGTCATCCAATTCGCATCAACAAAGACCTGCTCTGATACCAAACTTGATCCAAGATCTTTTACTTATAGATGCATCAGAATTAGATGAAAACAAATATTATAAACCATGTAAATTAAAAGCACATAAAAAAATGTGTAAATAACATGATAAGAAAGAAACCATGACATAAAGATTTGATTATAGAGTTTGTGCAATTTGGACTACATCTCCGGGCCCTTCTCAATAGTGGGGAGGCCTTCTTTCATTAAGTGGCATAAAAGGAGATAAAAGTACAAGAAACATTCAATTACAATCCTTATACCTCCAAGATGGAAGATGGAAAAAAAATGGAGAGCCCAGCTTCAGAAACAGACAATACCACTGAAATCCTTGCGGAAAATCATGCAAAAACCCCTATCCGAACACCCAATTCGTATCATCGGGCTTTCTACACCTTCTTAGAACCTCCTTGCTGCTCAAGGCGAGGTTATGGCCCCTACTACCAGGTCAGGTTATTGCTGTGTACAATTTTTTGAACTATCAGCCAGTCTCCTTTTCTCTTCCTATGAGGATAGTCCAATATATATATATATATATATATATGTATATATATATGTATATATATATATGTATATATATATATCTATATATGTATATACATATATATATACATATATATATATATATATACATATATATATATATATATATATATATATATATATATATATATATATATATATATATATATATATATATATATATATATATATATATATATATATATATATATATATATATACATATACATATATATATATATATATATGGATATATATATGCTGATGGCTAACTCCTCAATTTCCAAGCAGTTCCAAACAAATGAAAAGTTTTAGATGGCGGGTTTGTTTTAGGAAGAGATTCTTGGTCCCTTGAATAGTATGCGACAACACCCCTTTCAACATGGAAAACTGCATTAAACCTCAAAAGGATGATGAATATGAAGGATTAGCGCTTACTCCTTAACCGATGACTTTATCGGCACTGATAATCCCATCACAAATCTCAATTGGCATTTTCCATTGGTGTACAGACCCAAGCCTTTACAACAGGCACCCTACGATGACCACGGACCCGAAGGGATATTAAACACAACATATAAGATATCGGTTCTAGAAGCTCATATCACAATCAGATGAAACCAAGGTTGGTACAATATGCAATTGTTTCCCCTTTGCAAACTATGATTGTGATATCGCAAATCACAACTTGACTTTACGACTACGATATATTGCATTGCAACCCTGACTCACTTGGGGATGATTTTCTTTAACTCCGATTGCTTCCTTCTGCAATAACTAAAATGAGCGACTAATGGCGGCTTGCCACTTGGCACTTCCCCATTTGCTGAATTTTTGCCACGTCATCTCCTCCTGCATCCAAGTCAAACATAAACTTTGACTTCCTCTAACTTATTCATATGAGATCGCATTTGAGTGTCGTTCACACCATTGGAATCAACATGACGAGCAATTCAATTCGATGCTAAGTTTATAGAGTTTCTTCCACTTTGAGTTTTGAGCCTTCTTACCATGGCACTGGTACTTTTTAGAGATCCACCTGGATCATTTGTCATAGTAGTCAACCTTGGTTCTATGAAGATACAACCAATCCATGCCCAACAACATAATGTATGAACCAAAGGATAATACATTCAAATGTGTTGCAGTAGGCATACCATTCAAATCAAATGGATAATCTCTTACCCAATTATGCACTCACTTCTTTGTACTTGTATCCAACTGCACTAACCAAGACTCTACATGAAATTCATTACTCAAACCACATTTATCCACCAAGTCAGGACTAGCATAGCTGTAATTATATCTAGGGTCAATCAAAATAGAAATAACTTGATCACAAAGCTTATCTTCCATCTCAATGATAAATTCCTGGTGTTCTGCCTGCCTGTTGTCCACTGTTGCACATATATGAGGAATATTCTAGCCTACATCTCCAATAATATGCACCTCCTGTGCACTATATATCTGAGGTCTACCAGTCTAATTCTGTGGACAATCTCTCATGCGATAATCTTTGCCACAAGTCCAACACTCTTTGGGCTTCAACCATCCATCCTTATTATTTTCTTCAGATCGATGTCTCTGTCCTCTATCTGATGCATTGAACCTCATAGGTGGTGCAACATTCTCCTTGTTATCTGTACCTTGTGGCCTTACTCGTTTTTTGTCCCATTTTCCTTTGTTCTTTATATTACCTCTCCAATCTGGTTTAGTGTTAGTTCTGTGCTTTGATTATCCATAGCAGTGCTTCAACTTCCCAATGATTTCTCAAATGATCGACTCTCATCATATTCAATCCGATCACTAAATGCTAATGGAAAACCACTAACAAATCTAAACTTTAGCCTTGTCATTAGTAAGATATAGTACATACCTCAATAACTCCACGAATTTGGTCGTGTACTCTTCATTGGTCATTGAGCCAATATTTAGCTCATAGAATTCTTTAGCCTTACTATCATAGTACCTTTTGAACAATTACTTCTTCCTAAAATTCCTATTTATCTCCTACTAGCTCAAGTCATCTGTCCTGATGTCTCTGACCCGCTTAACATCTTCCCACCAGATGTCTAGTTTAACTTTCAAGTTATCTGTGTACTCATGTAGCTCAAAGAATTTTTTCATCCCAAGTATCCAAGCCTCTATATCTTATGTCTCCTTCACATCTCCATCAAAAGTAGTTGGATTCGCTTTCTTGAATTCATCCGGAAAGTATCCCCTACCATTCCTCCTGTAAGGACGATAGCAATGATGATCATGATGTCTATCAGAACCTGAACTAGAATAGTACCTGTGCTCACCGTCCCTCTTATCTGAAGCATCCAACAACCTGCCATCTCTCACTATATTAGATCTATCCAACCTATGCCTATCAAAATACCTACTGCCATATACCCCATTATTTCCATCCTCCTGTACATGGCCAATCCGAAGCGGCCCTTTTCGCTGCAAGTTTGACAAACCCTGAAGGAGTATTGCATTAACCTCTACATGTTTCTCTTGTGCCTGTATGATTCCTTGTAACTCCTTATCTCTTCCTTTAAGCTTGTTACTGTAACTGCAAATAAGAAGGATTCCCAACACCATACTACTCTTCGGATTCATAGGGAGAGTCTTTGTAGTCAACCATCTTGCTAGCCATTTTAGGTTTCTTCTTGCAATGCATAATATGTTAGATAAACCAAATTACAATAAATAAATGTACCTTAGTATAGCTCATGGAGGATACCTTGTCTGCAAGATCACTAAGTCAACGTGATATATGTATAACATAATCATAAGCAACATATAAAGATACACAAATAAATGTATCAATACATAAACATCACTCTAGTTAGGGTCCAGTCATGAATCCAAGGCCATATCAACAATGCATGCTATGACCTCATGCATGACGACAACCATTACTCCATTGTACACATTGCCACATGCAACTATCAACATGCATAAGCAATTCCAGGTCAACTACACCTATGCATAAACGCATGTAGTCGAGCATAAGCGATCAATTCTTGTAATCAACCTACAAGACTGATACATGTAATCAAATTTACAAGAATGTAGCCTAAC
>Ga0115851_101117_pt1 | contig 13727 bp, 7 predicted proteins | sample InSIn2gowninarea_FD_83865 | JGI IMG/M metagenome (GOLD analysis project Ga0115851, IMG submission 83865)
GAAGAATTTAATAAAAGGTTTAATGGTATTATTAGAGAATTACCTCAAGACTATAAACCTACAGATAAAACTCTCCAAGATTTTTACATTGATGCCTTTAGTCCTGAACCATCTTATGAATTAAGGCGGGCTAAACTTAATGATTATCGAGATTGCCAAGCCTTAGCTATAGAACTTGAAAAGGACAAGGCCGCGTTTGGGAAGTCTGAGATCCCAGGTTTTGATAGGGCTGCTACGAAACTAAAGGAACCTAAGGGAAAAGCAGTCCAAGAACCAGAAAGTGAACTTGTTCTCAAGTTGCTGCAAAAAATTGAAACCATGGAAATTAATCATAGTAAGGAGATAAATACTTTGCAAAATAGGTTGATCCAAATGGAAAGAGCGCAAACGCAAAATTTTCAACCCCGGAATAATAATAATAGAAATAATAATTGGCAAAGGAAGGGTCAATCTAGTGAGCAGAGACCCCCTAATCCGCTAACTAATCTGGTTGATAATGCTCCTCCTTACTGTCGTGTTTGCGATGCTCTTCATGAAGAAGCCACTTGTCCCATCGTCAGAAGAATCTTAGATAATGGAATGTTTGGGACGGGTGATCAAATAAACGTAGTAGGAAGCAAGTTTACTTTGCCTACGAATGATTGGATAGAGGTCAAGGAAAGGAGCTATGATGTTATGAATCCTTCACCTGCTTTTAGTATAAATAACCTTGAAAATGAAGATGACATTCTGGCTAGGTTATATGGTAAGAAACCCTCTCCCGAGAAAATTTTAGAAATTGCTAGAGATAAGGGTTTGACCTATCAGAAAAGGGATAAGGATCAGAGCGGGAATCAAATTCCCACTCGAACTTTAAATCCTGGTGTAAACTCTGGAATAGATGTCGATTTGGGAAGTTGGTTTTACAATGCAAAAATCTGGGTTCCTGTATCCGAGATTGCTAAGATTCCTTCCCAAAGAGACAAGTTACTAAAAGCGATTCAGGGTCCTCAAGTCAACGCTTCTCAACAGAAGACTCGCGAGATTGACTATCATGATGCTCCTATTTATCTGCAAAGCGTAGATGCTGATAACAAAGATCACCAGCCTTTCTTTATCACCTTATTAGTCAATGGGTATAAATTGAATAACTGCATGTTGGATTCAGGTGCATCAGCTTGTGTTATGACTAAAAGGGTCATGGAGCAACTTAACTTAAGAGTTTCTAGACCCTACTATAACATATGCGCCATGGATTCTAAGAAAATCGAAGTGCACGGTTTAATCAAGGATTTACAAGTTCATCTTTCAGTTTACCCAGACATCATGGTTGTCATGGATATTGTTGTCGTTGATGTACCTGATGCTTGGGGTATGTTGTTGTCTAGAAAGTGGGCCTCTGATCTAGGAGGAAGCATTCAAATGAATTGGTCATATGCTATGATTCCTTCTCCTAGGGGTGATGGTTTTGTCAGACTAAATAGAGAGCCCGAAAGGAAGTTTCATGTTGAAGATCCTAAGAAACCTCATAACGAAATAATTAAAGAGCAATCTGACATTGGGAACTATTCCATCATGTCCAATTTTATAATTCCTCTCAATGATAAGATTAAGGATCTCAAGGGTAAAGTTTGGTATATGTACTTCGATGGTGCGTCCTCTAGTCATGGTAAAGGTGCTGGAGTAGTGCTTAAATCTCCCCTTGGTCACATTTTCAAGTTTTCCTATCGTTTAGAATTTGAAGCAACCAACAATGTCGCTGAGTATGAAGCTATATTGTTGGGGCTTGAATTGGCCAAGGCTTTGAGGGTTAAATTGCTTAGCATTAAGGGGGATTCCGATCTGGTTATCATGCAGCTTAAAAACAAATTCACATGCAGAAATCAGCGATTAAGAAACTATTGAAATGATGTGTGGGATACTATGGATCATTTCGATGCCCTTGACCTCGAAGCAATTCCTAGAGAACAAAATAGTTTGGCAGATGAACTTGTTGTAGCTGCCACGACTTTCCAGTTATCTGACGAGTTAATTAACGATAAAATCAAAATGGAAGTAATATTTAGACCGTCTGTTCCAGATAACTCGGAGCATTGGCAAGTTTTTAATGACGAAAAGCAGGTCATTCGTTTTCTCAATAGTTTGGATGAGTTTGAGGATTTTCGGATAATTTCTGAGGAGGACGGATCTTTAAATCATGAACATATCATACATCCTACTCCTAGAAATGTGGTTGCCTTAGAGCAACATTTTGATCGGCATGACGCCACAAAGTTGAGAGAAGAAAACAAGATGGACCCCGACGAGTACCTTGAGATTAACATTGGTACTTCTGAAAATCCGAAAATGGTTAAAATTGGTAAAGGTACTAGTTTGGAGGAAAGGAAGAAGTTAACCGATTTACTTCACGAATATCGAGATGTCTTAGCTTTGTCTTACAATGAATTAAAGGGCTATAGGGAAGATGTTATGGAGCATACTATTCCCTTAAAAGACGAAAATGCTAAACCCTTTCGGTAGAAACTTAGGCAAATTAATCCTAAGTTAGCCCCCCTTGTCTATAAAGAACTTGCAAAGATGCTTGCAGTAGGGATCATCGCTCAAACTAGGCATTCGACATGGTGTTCGAATTTGGTGATTGTCAGGAAGAAGAATGGTACAATAAGACTTTGTGTTGATTTTAGAAACCTTAATCTAGCATGCAAAAAGGATAATTACCCTTTGCCAAACATGGAAACTTTGTTGCAAAGGGTAACTGGGTCTGGAATGATGTCGTTGCTAGATGGTTTTTCTGGGTACAATCAGGTATGGGTTAAAAGGGAGGATCGTCACAAAACTACATTCACAACGCCATGGGGTACCTTTGAATACATCAGAATGCCGTTTGGATTGACAAACGCTGGAGCTACATTCCAGAGGGCCATGGATTATGCTTTCAAAGGGTTAATCGGGAAAATTATCGAAATTTACCAAGATGATCTTACTGTTTTCTCTAAAGATGGTATCAGTCATATAGATCATCTTAGGCAAGTTTTCGATAGATGTAGAGAATATGGAATTTCTTTGAATCCGGCTAACTCTGTTTTTGGGGTAACAGAAGGGAAATTACTCGGTCATATCATTTCTAAGGAAGGAATCAAGATCGATCCAGAAAGAATTGAAGCAATTCAAAAGATTCCTCTCCCGCATAATCTTAAATCCCTTCAGTCTTTCCTTGGAAAGATAAATTTTATTAGAAGATTCATCCCGAATTATGCAGAAATAGCTAAGCCCATTCAAAGTCTTCTGAAGAAAGATGCGAAATTTGTTTGGCAAGAAGATGGCAAAAAGGCTTTCCAAGAAATCAAGTCTGCTATTGCAAAAGCTCCTGTCCTGGTTAGTCCTAATTACTCCAAGGATTTCATGATTTTTTCTTTCGCTTCTGAAGATACCATTGCCGGTGTCCTGCTTCAAAAGAATAAAGATGGTCACGAGCAGCCTATTGCTTTCATGAGTAGAGCACTTCAAAACTCCGAGTTGAAGTACAATACCATGGAAAAGCAGGCTTATGCCCTGGTCAAGTCTCTTAAGCATTTTAAAACTTATGTGGGTTATTCTAAGATCATTGCTTTCGTCCCACATTCTGTTGTTAAGGACATATTAACTCAAACCGATTGCTTAGGGACTCGTGCTAGGTGGGTTACTAAGATACAGGAGTATGATTTGGAAATCAGACCCACCAAGCTGATTAAAGGCCAAGGTTTAGCTCAAATGTTAACTGAAAGTAATGAAAAGACTCTTGGTTTGTTCTGTCTTAGCGATCTATCTTCGCCAGAATTGAAAAGATTAGCAGAGCATGAATGGTATAAGGACATAGTTTATTACTTAACCAATCTTGCATGTCCTAACCATTTAGTCGCTCATAAGAGAAGGGCTCTTAGACTAAAAGCCACTAAGTATTGCCTTATGAAGGATGGCCTTGGATGGAGAAATCCTGAGGGCATAGTGCTTAGGTGTGTTGATGATGTTGAGTCCAAGAAATTAATCTCCGAGTTTCATTCAGGATTTTTTGGTGGTCATTATGCCGCTAGAACTACCGCCCACAAAATCCTGAGAGCTGGCTATTATTGGCCTTCGATTTTTTCTGATGTGCACAAGTTTGTTAGAACGTGTCAAGCCTGTCAACTATTCACTGGGAAACAGAAGCTTGCTGCCCTCCCTCTACAACCTGTTATTGTAGAGGCACCTTTTCAGCATTGGGGTCTGGACTTCATAGGGAAGTTCCATGAAAATTCTAGCAATGGCTACTCATGGATTTTGACTGCTACGGATTATTTTACTAAATGGGTCGAAGCCATTCCTGCTAAGAATGCCACTGAAAAGGTTATTATGGATTTCATTGAAAATAACATCATTACTAGATTTGGTGTCCCCGCTAAGATCACTACTGACAATGCCAAGGCTTTTAGTTCCTTAGAGTTTTCATCTTTTTGTTTCAAGTATGGCATTGTCTTATCTCATCCGTCAAATTACTATCCTCAGGGTAATGGCCTGGCTGAATCAAGTAACAAAAATCTCATAACCATTATCAAGAAAATAGTAGGAGATAATAAGAGATCATGGGACAGCAAAATCAAATATTCTTCATGGGCAGATAGAATCACTAAGAAGAAAGCTACTGGTAAATCTCCCTTTGAATTAGTTTATGGCCTGGATGTTACTTTACCTGTGCACCTGAAATTGCCAGCTTATCAGGTCCTCCAAAATTTTTCTACTAATAAAGACGTTGTTCAGAATAGAATAGATCAAATTGTGGAGTTAGATGAAGCTCGTAGGACAGCTTTTGATGCTATATGTAAAAATCAATCTAACATTAAGAAAAGCTTTGATAAATGCTCCCGATCTAGATCTTTGCAGGTTGGAGATATGGTGTTTCTTTGGGATCGCAAGAATGAGAAATGAGGAAAACATAAGAAGTTTGACAGTTTGTGGCTGGGACCTTACATCATTCGAGATATAGCTGGACCAAACTCATTTCACTTGAGCAGATTGGATGGCAAACCACTTGATCTACCAGCGAATGGCCAAATGCTCAAGCTGTTCTTCAGAGATGATATCTGATGCCATGGGGCATCCTTTGTATTGTATTTCTATCCCTACTCTTTGTATTTTCAGCATTTCATTTTTGTTTAGGATTAGGTTTACTTTTCATGTTATTAGATAGTTAATAAATGAAGAGCTTTTATCTTTCCTGTGCTTAATGTATACGATGATTTCTGGATGGAAGCTACTTATTTTTATCTGTGTGTTGCGTGGATGCAGATTCTGGATTCTCACATTCCTATAGTGTAGCAACGTGTCCCCAAGTAGAGCCAGATGTTGACCACTACTGGCCAACTACCCATGCAGTACACCCCCTTCTCTTGGCAGAAAGGGGTAGCGTTTGATCGACATGACCGTGCCTCTTTGCAGTCATCAGCAGCTTGATCGATTTAATTGTAAACCTAGTCTGCATGTATGAATTGTAAATAATCTTAGCAGATATGAGTCGTGTATGTAATTTGCTTGGGTGGACCTAACTTTCTAATGATAATCTACATCCTGGAAGGTTTTTCGTCTCACCGATCCATGATCGGCAGAGTTTTCCTTCAGCCTGACCCCAAAGCCAGGATGGATTTTGTCATTAGAATTTTAGGAGAATCCCAGCGTGTTAATCTGCTAGATTTATAGTTGTGTCGCAGAACTGGGTGATTTGTGAGGGTCTATGTTAAAGGGGTTTTCCCCCCTTAAGATGTAAAACTGTAAAAGTCATGATGTAAAGTGTCTTGAGGGTTAGAAAATGTTTTAATCCCCTCATGATTCCTAAGTCCTAGGTCCTAGGTGATGTTTCCAAAGGCTAAGTTCGATGATCCATTTAAGAAAATAAATTAAAAAAATTAAGAAATTAAAAATAAATAAATAAAATATAAAATATAAAATAAATAATAAAATAAATAAAAAATAATAAAAAAGAAGAAGAATAATAATAAATTTATAGAATAAAGCAAAAACCCTAAAAAAGTAATAAAATAATAATATTTTGAGTGAATGCATGCAAAGTTTCATTTTTTAATGAATTAACAATTTCAACGGATGAGATTAAGAGATCTCTTGATCTTCATTGACGGTCGAGATCATTTCGACATGGATCACTCGAACTAGCTGTTGGGATCATTTCCTTTAAGTAGGGTGCTAGGGGTCATTTTCAGAGGATTCGATCTGTGAGTCTTGTGCTGAAGAAGCTCTCTTGTAATCTGTTTCTGGTTAATAAAAGAAGACTTTGGGGTTCAAATCTTGCTGGTGTTACTCTCTGGAAGTGCTGTGAGATGTTTAATTTTCTGCATATTGTATTTTTCAGCCATTAATAACAGCTTATTTTTAGAGTATTGTGAGCACAGGTATCTTGTTCACTTGCTAGGGTTTGAATGGTTTTAGGGTTTCTGAAGTAATGGCAGGTATCTCCATTGCTTTTTGAGATCTAGCATCATTTTTTCTCTCTTTACTGATGGTTGATTTAAGCTGTGCAGAAAACCCTTACTGAAGAAGATTCGTGGGCGTTTGGGGAAGTTCTAGGCTGAACCAGCCAACTCCCACAGGCTCTTCCTTGCAGAGCCCAGCTAATTTTTTCCCTGGGTTAATCATTTAGTTTCTTTTCTAAGTTTGCATGAGAGATTTTCTGAAGTTTTCATAACGAATCTGACATTCTGAAAATATTACTGCTGTTATTGCTAAATCTGGCAGTTAAGTGGCCAAAATCTGTAAATTAATCAGTTGATCTAGGGTTTTGATTTTGGTTTTATGCACATATTATTTTTGCGTAATTTTATCATTTCAGGTTGCAGGGTTTCTCAAGCATCTGAGGGTTCATCAGCACTGTCTGCCACTCAGAGTTTTCAAATTTTCTCTGAAGTTTGCAGGGATTTCATCTCCAGCTATCAATCCATCTCCAAGTCCAAAGCACTACACAGTTGCCACCATACGCGCCATTGTTTCGTCGCCACCCAAAAAACTGCAGATTCATCCTGCTCTACGCAGTCACCTCCTTATTTTCTAATCACTCTCTGCGTCCTTCATACATCGCTCAACGTTTTCAGGCCTTGCCATCACAAAACCTGCAGACAACAAACGTGTACTTCCTGAAAGCTCCCTGCATGCTCCATTTTTTTTACTCTCAGCCACGCACAAAATTGTTAACGATCCCTGCAATCCTGTGCCAAGCCCGCCTGAAATTTCAACCCACGCTGCTGCTACAGTCAATAAACCTATACATAAAAAACGCGTATAAAGACCAGCGTGTATCCTCCGCCATTTGGTATCAAACTTTTCAGTCCCAGCAACAAATGAAAATTTTGATTCCAAATTTTTTGAGGGTCAGCGCAGTTTTGGAATATGCCTGGGGTTTCACTGGGAAATGAAGTCCTGAATGGCATCTGCGTGAGAGATCATGCCATTTTGCTGTCTGCCACCATCAAATTTGTTGTTACGCAGGCCAGTCGACCCTCATCATGCAGGCAAATTCGATTTGGATGGCCCTCGCATTGAGTCAGCAATGTCGGCTTTCAAACACCCACGCATTTTTTTCACCGCCGTCTGATTGCTGGAAGCCGCAGGCTCTCAAACGATCTTCGTCCGCCATCGAGAAGATTTTATGCGGTTTATGTTACACTGAAACCTTCCTCTGCTTGCGCACGAAGAATCATTCCCAGTTTTACACGACCGCGTTTTGGTTTCGAATTTTCAGGTATGCGGTATATCGTTCTTGGGTCCTCAGTTGAGCGTTTGTCTTATATTTTAATCGCATTATAGTTTAGAGCTTTAGTTAATTTGAGTTTTCTTTTTTTTTTTTTGTTATATGGTTAGACTTTAGATTTTTGTTTAGGTTTTGATTTTCTTTAGTTATAGTTCAAATCTTATAAAAAAGGGAAATAATAAAAGTTTTGGTTTAGATTTTTATTTTTATTTTTTATTCTATTAATTTTTTAAGCTTCAGGTTTAGCTTAGATTTTAGTTTTAAATTTACTTAAAAAAAAAAAAAGGAAAGAGAAAAAGATTTTCTTTTAAAGTGTAGAACTGGTTTTTATTTTTTGCCATAATTTGAAAAGCATAAGAAAATCATTGTGGAAATTTTGCCAGGATTTAGTTTTTCTCAGAAAATTGTCATGCCATATTTTTCATGCTGGTGATTTAAATTTCCAAGTTATGCACACGAATGATCATCTTGAAGATTTAGCTACATAAATATGATATCTGGTTAATGACTCATGATTTGCGTGGTTGCTTAAAGCATTTATCTCTTCAAAATTTTCAGTTACTGGATATCGTTATTGAGATTTGAATATTATAAGAATTGTGTGGTTTTAACTGATATCTTATGCTGTTCTGGTTGTTTGATGACAAATGATTGCTGTTCATGGTTCGTATTTCTATATCATCTAGCAAGTAATCGTTTAAACATAAGGCACTGGTCCGTTAAATTAATAAAATCTATTTAGTGCTTCTCGTCTTCCAAACCAACTGGTCGACAGTTGGTCACCCATTTTACTGTAGGGTCTACCCCCCTTAGCCACGGGAGACAGGCTTAAACGAAGAGATCGGGGATCAGGGTGACAGCCCCCGGTCTGAGCGTTGTCGTGTCAATCTGTGCGACAACATTTTTTGGCGCCGTTGCCGGGGATAGAGTTTTTCTGTCCTTGGTTCTTTCATTTCAAGCTTTTCCGTGTTTCCTTTCTTGTTCAAGTGGCGACTCCACTTCATATATTATCTTCAAGAGTGTATACTAGAAGACATCCAAGCAGTCTGTGCAACCCTACTCCTGATCTTGAAAAGGTCCTCAGGGTACGATTACACAAACTCGCTTATCGTACACTTCTTGGAAACCTTGGACAAGAAGCCCTCCCTGATATTCATTTGCTCTTTAAGGGTCAAGTTAGGCACAACATCATGGATATGTATGCCCCTTGTGATTTTTCTAATATTCCTGGATATCCCAACGATATTCCATCTGTCGGGATAGATAAATTGCCTAACTTTCAAGGAGATAATGCCATTAGTGCTAATTCCCATTTGCGAGATTTCAGCATATGGATGGCTAAGTATGCAAGAGCTGCTGATTTCGATCATGAGGATGTCAGAATGACTCTTTTCATCTTAACTTTAGGAGGTGATGCCTATGATTGGTTTACAGAAAAGCCGCGGAATTCATTCAACTCCTTACAATCGATCATTAATGCATTTAAAGAAAAATATGGAGATAAGAGAGAGGGAAGACACCTCGTAAAAGCTATTAGCCTAATAAAAAAGAGAGAGGATGAAACTGTTGAAGAATTTAATAAAAGGTTTAATGGTATTATTAGAGAATTACCTCAAGACTATAAACCTACAGATAAAACTCTCCAAGATTTTTACATTGATGCCTTTATTCCTGAGCCTTCTTATGTATTAAGGCATGCAAAACTAAATGATTATAGAGATTGCCAAGCCTTAGCTATAGAGCTTGAAAAGGACAAGGCCGCATCTGGGAAGTCTGAGATCCTAGGTTTTGATAGGGCTGCTACGAAACTAAAGGAACCTAAGGGAAAAGCAGTCCAAGAACCAGAAAGTGAGCTTGTTCTCAAGTTGCTTCAAAAGATTGAAACTATGGAAATTAATCATAGTAAGGAGATAAACACTTTGCATAATAGGTTGATCCAAATGGAAAGAGCGCAAACGCAAAATTTTCAACCCCGAAATAATAGTAATAATAGAAATAATAATTGGCAAAGGAAGGGTCAATCTAGTGAGCAGAGACCTCCTAATCCACTAACTAATCTGGTTGATAATGCTCCTCCTTACTGTCGTGTTTGTGATGCTCTTCATGAAGAAGCCACTTGTCCCATCATAAGAAGAATCTTAGATAATGGAATGTTTGGAACAGGTGATCAAATAAACGTAGTAGGAAGCAAGTTCCCTTTGCCTATGAATGATTGGATAGAGGTAAAGGAAAGGAGTTATGATGTTATGAATCCTTCATCAACTTTTAGTATAAATAACCTTGAAAATGAAGATGACATTTTGGCTAGGTTATATGGCGAGAAACCCTCTCCGGAGAAAATTTTGGAAATTGCTAGAGATAAGGGCTTGGCCTATCAGAGAAGGGATAAAGATCAAAGCAGGAATCAAATTCCCACTCGAACTTTAAACCCTGGTGTGAACTCTGGAATAGATGTCGATTTGAGAAGTTGGTTTAACAATGCAAAAATCTGGGTTCTTGTATCCGAGATTGCTAAGATCCCTTCCCAAAGAAACAAGTTACTAAAAGCGATTCAAGGTCCTCAAGTCAACACTTCTCAACAGAAGACTCGCGAGGTTGATTATCAAGATGCTCCCATATATCTGCAAAGCGTAGATGCTGATAACAAAGATCACCAGCGTTTCTTTATCACCTTATTAGTCAATGGGTATAAATTGAATAACTGCATGTTGGATTCGGGTGCATTAGCTTGCGTTATGACTAAAAGGGTCATGGAATAGCTTAACTTAAGAGTTTCTAGACCCTACTATAATATATGTGCCATGGATTCTAAGAAAATTGAAGTACATGGTTTAATCAAAGATTTACAAGTTCATCTTTCAGTTTACCCAGACATCATGGTTGTTATGGATATTGTTGTTGTGGATGTACCTGATGCCTGGGGAATGCTGTTATCTAGAAAGTGGGCCTCTGATCTAGGAGGAAGCATTCAAATGAATTGGTCATATGCTATGATTCCTTCTCCTAGGGGTGATGGTTTTGTAAGACTAAATAGAGAGCCCGAAAGAAAATTTCATGTTGAAGATCCTAAGAAACCTCATAACGAAATAATTAAAGAGCAATCTGACATTGGGAATTATGCCATCATGTCTAATTTTATAATTCCTCCCGATGATAAGATTAAGGATCTCAAGGGTAAAGTTTGCAATATGTACTTCGATGGTGCGTCCTCTAGGCATGGTAAAGGTGCTGGAATAGTGCTTAAATCTCCCCTTGGTCACATTTTCAAGTTTTCCTATCGTTTAGAATTTGAAGCAACCAATAATGTCGCTGAGTATGAGGCTATATTGTTGGGGCTTGAGTTGGCCAAGGCTTTGAAGGTTAAATTGCTTAGTATTAGGGGGGATTCTGATTTAGTTATCATGCAGCTTAAAAATAAATTCACATGCAGGAATCAAAGGTTAAGAAACTATCGAAATGCTGTGTGGGATACTATGGAGTACTTCGATGCCCTTGACCTCGAAGCAATTCCTAGAGAGCGAAATAGTTTGGCAGATGAACTTGCCGTAGCTGCTACTACTTTCCAGTTGTCTGATGAACTAATTAACGATAAGATTAAAATGGAAGTAATATTCAGACCATCTGTTCCAGACAACTCATAGCATTGGCAAGTTTTTAATGACGAAAAGCAAGTCATTCGTTTCCTTAATAGTTTGGATGAGTTTGAGGATTTCTGGATAGTTTCTGAGGAGGATGGATCTTTAAATCATGAACATATCGTAAATCCTACTCCTAGAAATGTAGTTGCCTTAGAGCAACATTTTGATCGGCATGATGCCACGAAGCTGAGAGAAGAAAACAAGATGGACCCAGACGAATATCTCGAGATTAACATCGGTACTTCTGAAGACCCGAAAATGGTTAAAATTGGTAGAGGTACTAGTCCGGAGGACAGAAAAAAGTTAACCAATTTACTTCGCGAATATCGAGATGTTTTAGCTTTTTCATATGATGAATTAAAAGGCTATAGGGAAGATGTTATGGAGCATACTATTCCCTTAAAAGACGAAAATGCTAAACCCTTTCGGAAGAAACTTAGGCAAATTAATCCTAAATTAGCCCCCTTGGTCTAGAAAGAACTTGCAAAGATGCTTGCAGCAGGGATCATCGCTCAAACTAGGCATTCGACATGGTGTTCGAATCTGGTGATTGTTAGGAAGAAGAACGGTACAATAAGACTTTGTGTCGACTTTAGAAACCTTAATCTAGCATGCAAAAAGGATAATTACCCTTTGCCAAACATGGAAACCTTGTTGCAAAGAGTAATCGGCTCTGGAATGATGTCGTTGCTAGATGGTTTTTCTGGGTATAATCAAGTTTGGGTTAAGAAGGAAGATCGACATAAAACCACTTTCACAACACCATGGGGTACTTTTGAATACATCAGAATGCCGTTTGGATTGACAAACGCTGGGGCTACTTTCCAAAGGGCTATGGATTATGCCTTCAAAGGGTTAATTGGGAAAATTATTGAAATTTACCAAGATGATCTTACTGTTTTCTCCAAAGATGGTATTAGTCATATGGATCATCTTAGACGAGTCTTCGATAGATGTAGAGAATATGGGATTTCTTTGAATCCGGCTAAGTCTATTTTTGGGGTAACGGAAGGGAAATTACTGGGCCATATTATTTCTAAGGAAGGAATCAAGATTGATCCTGAAAGAATTGAAGCAATTCAAAAGATTCCTCTCCCACATAATCTTAAATCCCTTCAGTCTTTCCTTGGAAAGATAAATTTTATTAGAAGATTTATTCCAAATTACGCAGAAATAGCTAAGCCTATTCAGAGTCTTCTGAAGAAAGATGCAAAATTTGTTTGGCAAGAAGACGGCAAAAAGGCTTTCCAAGAAATCAAATCTGCTATCGCAAAAGCTCCTGTCTTGGTTAGTCCTGATTACTCCAAGGATTTCATGATTTTTTCTTTCGCTTCCGAAGATACCATTGCCAGTGTCCTACTTCAAAAGAATAAAGATAATCACGAGCAGCCTATTGCTTTCATGAGTAGAGCACTTCAAAACTCCGAATTGAAGTACAATACCATGGAAAAGCAGGCTTATGCCCTGGTCAAGTCTCTTAAGCACTTTAAAACTTATGTGGGTTATTCTAAAATCATTGCTTTCGTCCCACATTCTGCTGTTAAGGACATATTAACTCAAACCGATTGCTTAGGGACTCGTGCTAGGTGGGTTACTAAAATACAGGAGTATGATTTGGAAATCAGACCCACCTTGCTGAGGACCATATCTTCATCAAAGGTGACATCATGATTAATCACGACTTCCTTTGACCGGCTACATAGATTCTATAGCCCTTAGTATTTTCTCCATAGCCCACGAAGATCCCTTTCTTTCCAGATGCACCCAATTTATTCCTTTTCTCTTTCGGCACATGAAAATATACAGGGCTTCCAAAATTCTAAAGTGAGATACGTCAAGTTTCTTATTGGTGAACATTTCTTCAGGAGTCTTGGAACCCAATGCTTGATGAGGGCATTGGTTTTGTACATATACAGTGGTGTTTGTAGCTTCAGTCCATAGAAACTTCAAAAGTCTTTGATCATGGAGCATGGCATGGACAGCTTCCACAATCGTACGGTTCTTCCTTTCCGCCACACCATTCTGTTAAGGAGTATTTGGTGTAGTAGTCTCCCTCTTGATGCCAGCCTCTTTACAAAAATCATGGAACTCGTTAGATTCATATTCAATCCCATTATCAGTCCTTAAGATTTTGATCTTTTTGGTTTGATTCTCGATCAAGGCTTTGAAGTGTCAAAACCAAGAGAACGCTTCATCTTTCTTTTTCAAGAAGTATATCCAAGTCTTTCGAGAATAGTCATCTGTAAAAGTAAGGTAATATGAATATCCTCCCAAGGAGTTCAAAGGCACCATACCAGATATGTCTGAGTGAACCAGTTGTAATATATCGGAGGTCTTGCTTT
>Ga0115851_101118_pt1 | contig 13725 bp, 13 predicted proteins | sample InSIn2gowninarea_FD_83865 | JGI IMG/M metagenome (GOLD analysis project Ga0115851, IMG submission 83865)
GTGGTGTGTGTAAGGGATGCACTCTTGGAAGGAATGTCAAGAAACCCTTTCCAAGTAGTGAACATAGGTCCAAAGAGATTTTGGATCTAGTCCACTCTGATGTGTGTGGTCCTATATCGATAAAATATCTTGGAAGTGCTCTCTACTATGTATCATTTATCAATGACTTCTATGACTTCTCTCGCCAAACATGGATCTATCTCATGAAGTCAAAAGATGAAGTTTTTAGAAAGTTAAAGGAATTCAAATTTGAAGTAGAGAATCTTACAAAGAAGAAGATCAAGATTGTAAGATAAGATAATGGAGGAGAATACACCTCCAAGGAACTCATAGCCTTCTCTACAAGGAAGCTAGAAATAAGAGGGATTTGATAGTTCCATATAATCCTCAATAAAATGGAGTGGTTGAGAGAAATAACAAATCTATTGAATAATATGTGAAAGCAATGATACATGATCAAGATGTACCAATGTTCTTATGGGGAGAAGAAACTGGGACAACCATCTACATTCTAAATAGAAGTCCTCATCGAATTTTGGAAGATAAGACTCCTGAAGAAGCGTTCGCGAGTTAGAAATGACAAGTTGAACATCTAAGAATCTTTGGTTGTCCAATGTTCATTCATGTACCCAAGGATAAGAGAAATAAGTTAGAGCCATTTGAAAAGAAGGGGATATTTTTTGGTAGAGTGATTCATCAAAAGCATATATGATCTATATTGTAGGGCAGCAATAGGTTGAAGTAAGCAAGGACGTGACCTTTGATGAAAATGTTGCTTATTGGAAATCTAGAGAACACATGGACACTGATAATGAAGAAAAGAAAGAATAAATTACATGTCCCTCCACATCCTCAAAACATCCTAAAGATCATGAAGAAAATCCAAAAGGACCTTTGGATCCTGTGATTGTTCGAGAAACTAGAAAAATACTAGCTTGGCTCAAATATACTTTGCAAGATGCAGAAGGACATGCGGCGCTACAGGGCATCTTCAAGGAATCTAAGAGACCTAAGAGGTATTCTAGTTATGTAGCATTAATGACTAAGTTGATTGACTTTAAACCTTCCAACTTCGAGGAAGCAACCACCTAGCAACTTTGGAAGGATGCAATGATGAAAGAATACCAATATATGATGAAGAAAGGTGTCTGGGAGATTGTTCCAAGACTTGAAGGAAAGTTTGCGATAACCTCAAAGTGGATATATAAGATCAAGAATGCAATAGATTCGTGAGTAGAGGGTTCTCCTAGAAAGAGGGAGAAGATTATGATGAGACCTTTGTTCCAAGACCTTCTCTTGCTTCGTTTATGAGATGGGCGATACATCAGATGGATGTAAAGACCACCTTTATCAATGGTGTGATTGAGGAAGAGGTTCTGAGGTTCATGGGAGTGAATATCATGTGTGCATATTGAAGTGTTTTTTTCCATGATCTTGGTGTGTGGGACAGAATCTTAAATCTCTGATGCTACCAAACCAAAAATCACAACGAAACTACCTTTCATAGTGAAATATAAATAACAGTAAATCTACTAGTGCACAAAATATGGACAACTTTTTACAATTTTCAACCCAGCTTCATTATGTTAATCAACATATAATACAACAGTGTAGGGCTCCCATACCAGGAATAATGGCCCTCATACATCCACAAGTACAAGATACAAAACTAGGGCTTGGTGTCAATCCATTGACAACCAATCTGCCATACAAGATACATTGACCATCTGGTTGATGTAGCGCGCTCTCTCAGCACCTCTCGGTTGTACCTCGTACATGACTAGTCCCACAGCTCCCGATCAACAACTTCTGCCTCTATTAATGCTCCAAGTCCACCTAGCCACTAAACCTCGATTGTCAATCTACTCACTAGTTGTGCCTTAGTTCATCAAGGGCAACACACATCGAGACTCTTATTGAGGGCAACACACATTGAGACTACTCAAGGACTCCAACCCACTATGGTCTTCTTGCACTGCTCCAATGAAGACAAACTTAGGACACAGAGGGTTGTCACCTATCACTGCAAGATGTCCATCTCCCACAGCGAACACAGTCTAGGAGGATTGCCCATAATCTGTTGTAGAAGTCCTTCTCCACACACAAATCTAGGGCTTCTCAACACTACTCCTCGCTGATCAGACCCTTGAGCTCAACAACTACCACTCTAGCAACTACCTAAGTCCATGAAGATGGTGCACACCGAGCTCCAACTTGGGCACTATCACATTGTCCTCCAGCAAACCATAAAATCACAATCCACATCCACACTTATTTCATTCTCACGTTGCCCTCCAAATGTTCACATGTGACCAATCCTTTTGTAGCATCTACTCCTAGTTAGGGCATCCAATCATCTAGGAAACCCCTCCTCTTGGCTACCAATAGACTCCATCAAATCAAACCTCTCTTAGGACATTCATCCACCTAACATCCAATCATCACCAAGAGACCGTCTGCAACTCCCTATTGTTGCTCTCTTGCCTAGGGTTATGTGCACATTGTTATAGCTTCCTATCACTGGTTGGGGGCACACAACAACCTTCCAAAATCTGCTATAAAAGTCATCCAATAATTGTGAGTCCTCTCCTACTGGTCAACCCTTACTCGTTGTCCTGTCTAAGCCCCACACACACTGTTCTGGCATGTGTAAGAACCACACAAGGTACCCTACAAGTCGTTATCCATGACAACAATACAAATTGCCCTCAAAATAAGAAAGGAGACTATGTTTGGAATGCGACCCCCTAAAGATGATTGTGGCTAAGAGAGATGAGCTTGACTAGCCCTCTCGGCCTTTCTACAAGTCCTCCAACAGTGTTGTACCTACAACACTTCTTTGCGGCCATAAACAGAGACAAAATACTCACAAAATATGCCCAAAAACATACCCAACTTACCTATAATTTGCTGCAACCTAATCTGGCTAAGGAGACATGCCCACGTTGCCCACAGACTGCCTTTATGTCATCCTCCTAGGTGCTTTAGGGCTACAACCTATACCACAGAGAAAAATCGCACCTAATTACAGAGATAATCTCCCAAACACAACAACCCTTTTACTGCTTTCTCTAGGCTCATATTCACACTCCAAATTGCAGATACATCTTGATGTTTTATGCACTTGGGATGTGAAGGAAAGACCTACAATGTCAAGCCGACCTCTATTTGGTGCCACATTAACCCACAAATTCACTAAAAAAATCATATTTCAAGTTCTAGACCTCGGATTTGAGTGATTTTTTATGCTCACGGATACCCTCGAGATCCTCTATCACATTAAATCATCACATGTTCAAAACTCGTCATTGATTCACACCCACCAGCGTGGGTGCAAAGCCCACAAGCTTGAGTTTCATGCCCACAAGTGTTTTTGTGGCGCTCCAACCTCCAAACCCTCGATCCTCCAGGCTTGGAGTATATCCCAAGCTACAAAAATCAACACTCCCTCTAAGCGAGGGAGGTAGTTCCAAGACTAGTAAGTAACCACCATCATCTGGCGACACTAGCCCATCTGTCGTCCATCACTGTAGCATACCCCATAGAATGAACCTGACAATCTCAGTAGTGCCTCTACCTCATCACATTTGGACCTGAAGATCCCAAACCTCCATAAGGTTGCTCCCTCTGAGGCTAGACCCCCTCTCATCCTACACGATCTCCATTGGCTCAGTCACACAAGCACTCATCCTCCTGGATCAAATACCACTCATGAAAACCCCTCCAATCTCATATATGCAACATCATGATCTGATGAAGACTCTAGCCCGCCAATCTGTATTCCATTACATGAGGCCACCCCAATCTGTTAGAACCATCCATGGCAAATCAACGAATGTCCATGATCTGCAAACCTCCACACAACATACTAAAGTGCACTAGGCTTACCCACCGATCCACCATAACTCCCAGCAAATCTCACCATGTAGTTTATCGAGACTACATCTCCATGTCTTAAGCTAAATCCCCTGCTCTATGATCTAGAAACCCACAAATCCCTCTAAGTTGCTTCGTTGTGCACACTCTAATTCATTGTCCCTCAAAGTAGTTCGGAGACGCTCTAATACCATGTTGTTTTTCCACGATCTTGGTGTTTGGGATAGAGTCTTACATCATTGATGCTACCAAACCAAGACTCACAACAAAACTACTTTGCATATAGGAATATAAACAACAGTAAATCTACTAATGCACAAAAAATGGACAGCGTTTTACAATTTTCAACCCAACTTCGTTATATTAATCAACATATATTACAACAGCGTACGGCTCTTGTACCAGGGATAATGGCCCTCATACATCCACAAGTACAAGATACAAAACTAGGGCTTGTTGTAAGTCCATTGACAACCAATCTGCCCATACAAGATACATTGACCATCTGGTTGATGTAGCGCACTCTTGGTCATACCTGGTACCTGTCTGGTCCTGCAGCTCCCAATCGACCACTTCTGCCTTTATCAATGCAACAAGTTCATCTAGCAAATCAACCTCAGTTGTCAATTTGCCCCATCAAGGGCACAACACATCGAGACTCCTGTTGAGTTGTTCACAAACAACTCTCAATCTGCGCTGCTGCTCCTCAACTATTTGTGTGTGAAGTCCTTCTCCACACACATGTCTAGGGCTGCTCAACATTGCTCCTGGAGTATTCGACCCTTGAGCTCAACAAATGCCACTCTAGAAATCACCTAGGTCCATGAAGATCGTGCACACCAAGCTCCACCTTGGGCACTATCACACTATCTTCCAGCTGACCATAAATGCCCAATCCACGTCCACACTTGGTTCACTTGCATGCTACACTCCAACAATGCACGAGTGACCAATCCTATTGTAGCATATGCTCCTAGTTAGGGCATCAAATCATCTAGGAAAACCCTCCTCTTGGTTGTCAAAAGACTCCATCAAATCAATGCTCTCCTAGGAAATTAATCCACCTAACATCCAGTCATCACCAAGAGACCCTCTGCAACTCCCTATCACTGTTCTCTTGCCTAGGGTTCTATGCACACTACTATAGCTTCCTATCACTGGTTAGGACACCCAATAACCCTCCAAAATCTGCTACAACAGTCCTCCAATCATTGTGAATCCTCTCCCACTGGTCTACCCTTACTCGTTGTCCTTTCTAGGCCCCACACACATTGTTTTGGCCCTTGTAAGAAACACACAAGGTACCCTACAAGTGGTTGTCCATGATAGCAATACAAATTGCCCTAAAAACCAGTTAGGGAACTTTTATTGCGTTGTGGCCTCCTAGAGATCACTGTGGCTAGGAGAGAAGGGCTTGAATAGCCCTGTTAGCCCTTCTACAAGTCCTCCAACATATTTGTGCCTACAACACTTCTTTGCGGCCCTAAATAGATACAAAATACTCACAAAACATGCCTAGAAACATACCCAACTTACCTCTATTTTGTTGTGGCCTATCTGGCTAAAGAGACATGCCCACATTGCCCACAAACTTCCCTTATGGCATCCTCTTGTCTGCTTTAGGGTTTCGGCCTATACCAAAGAGAAAAACCACACCTAATTGCAGAGATAATCTCCCAAACTCGACAACGTTTTTACTCCTTTCTTTAGCCTCAGATTCACACTCCAAATCGTAGAGATATCTTCATGTTTTATGCACTTGGGATGTGAAGGAACGACCTACAACGTCACTCTTATATATACAATCTCATGTGGTGTTTAGATATAATTCGTGGCACTCCAAAAATGTCAAGCCGACCTCCATTTGGTGCCACATTAACCCACGACTTCACTAAAAAATTTATATCTAAAGTTCTAGACCTCGGATTTGAGTGATTTTCGATGCTCTCGATTACCCTTTGGATCTCTATCACCTCAAATCATCACATGTCCAGAACTCATCACGGATTCACACCCACCATCTTGGGTGCAAAGCCCACAGACTTGGGTTTCATGTCCACTAGTGTTTTTGTGGCGCTCCAAACGCCAAACCCTCGATCCTCAAGGCTTGGAGTACCTCCCAAGCTACAAAAATCAACATGAAGAAGACCTTGTATGGACTTAAGTAAGCACCAAGAGCTTGGTATTATAGAATTGATGGATATCTGACGAGACATGGTTTCTCTACGAGTGTTGTTGACCCAATCCTATATATATCAAGGTTGTGAAGGGTCTGCATGTGATACTAGTATTATATGCTAATCATTTGTTCCTAACATGTGTAGATAATCTTATTATTCAAAGTAAGAGGGAGTTGGCCTCTAAGTTTGACATGAAGGATCTTATTTTGATGCATTACTATTTGGGATTAGATGTCTAGAAGAAACCTGCTGAAATCCTTCTCAGGCAAGGAAAATATGTCATCAATATCCTTCAAAAAATTTGGAATGATGGAATGCAAGTCTATGATCCATCCATGCATGGACAATTGATTGGATTGTTGATGTAGTTGGTTAATACAAGGCAACACTTTTGCTTTGTTGTGAATACCTTCAGCGAGTTTTAGATGGAACCAAGACCATTAGATTGTAGCAAAGCATATATTGAGATATATAGCTGGTATTGTTGATTATTATTTGAGATATGCCTCAAGTGGTGAGATACAATTGTAGGGATATACATGTTTTGATTGGTCGGGGAGTGTGGATGACATAAAGATTACATCTGGTGTGTGTTTTAGATTGGGCTCTACTTAATGATATCCTAGATGAGCGGGAAGCAAAGATTTGTTGCACTCAATACTACAGAAGTAGAGTGTACTACAGCTTGTTTGACATGTTGAGAGGGTGTATGGCTTTGTATGCCTCTATTAGCCTCTCTTAGAGAACCAGTCCTAGCTATTTGTACTTCATTGCTTTGTGAATATGTGATATTTTGTGAATTTTTGGCTATTGGTGACTAATCTTGTTGTGGAGACATCATTTTGGGATAAAGAAACCCGGTTCTTGGATATTTTGTGAGTACTTTTTGTTGAATTTATTTCATGATTTTTGCATATAATGAATATTGCTAATGTTTCTACATTCCATGTCTAAATGCTTATTTTTATATGAAATGTTGGTAAACTTTACATCTTAGAGATCTTATCTTCAGTAAAATTGATCCCCTCATAAATTGATAGTTAGGATTAACAAGTGAAAACCTAGCGTTCCCCCCCTTACTCCCTTCAAGGATTTGATATTTCCATGGTCAAAATCCCTAAGACTCCATCACCCAAGTAGCTAGAAGGCACTGGCTTCCGTTTTGGTGATTAAAAGTTAATATATATATATACATATATATATACATATATAATTTTTTTCTCTCTCCTAAAATTGTGGCCTTTCAAGAGAAGCTTTAAGGGTTAGGGTTTCAAGCTGAATTCTACTAAGGCTTGGACGTTGAGCTAGTTTGACATTATTGCACCTTGTTGAGCCTTAAAACATGAAAAAAATTGGTTGAAATGCTTCCCTATATTTGACATCATCTACCCTCAACAATTCTAGGGCTTGAAAAGTCCTAATTTTGCATTAAGGCTTCAACTTAGAGGCATTTGAAGGTTATGTTGCTCTTATTGTTGATCATACCTTTGGAGAAAACCTTTTCCTTCTTCATGTTTTCTTAATTATGTCATTGTTGAACCATACATTAAAAAACCTAGGCTATAAGTTTCTCTTTATATGCCTTTTCAAAGATAAGTTATTCCCTATCACAAAGAATTGAACAATGTTATTATCATGAGTACCTTGATTAAGCCTTATTGAAGTGTCACCTTTGACCATTTGGCCTAAAATACCATTTAGGTGACCTACACTGGGAAGTCTCTCGTGTGGTGAAATTCCACTAAAGAGTAGGGGGTAGAGAGCTGAGCTGAGGTGACAGTGGCATCCACCTCATTGTTGTGTCATAGTCCAGCTTTTGTGTTGTGAGGCAAATCACAAGAGACCTGTTAGATTTTGAGGCAACATTTCTAGCGCCGTTTCCAAGGAGGATTTGAGTCAACCTCCTAGTTATTTGAAGATAGAGCTTCACTTTCCTTTGAAGAGAATATTCAAACAACATAGATTCTCTTTTGGCGACTCCATTGGAAGAATGAAGCCCTGGCTCTTCATTGAACTTCAAAGCTTCAATGTTTGTAGGGTGAAAGGAGCATCCCTTGAGGCATTTTGATTGTTATGCAAGACTCAAGGCAATGGATCCTTGGAATTTGCATGAGATGTACCCTGCTTTGGATGTCAAGGATATTCCTGGATATCTAAATCATTGGGATACAAATTCTATGATAAATGTTCCAAAATTTGATGGTCACCCTTCTTCAACAATTTGTCATGTAACAAAATTCATCAAATATGCCTCAGAGGTCAATATGGTTCATGAGAATGCTTGCATGAGGTTATTCATTAACTCTCTTGGGATTGATCAACGTGAATAAGTTAAATATTCCTATGGACATAGAAGCATTCCCTCTATTAAGGTTTTTATTAAAATGTTTCATAAGTATAGGGGCCAAGGTTTTAAAAGTGGTGAAAGTGTCCTTCAAGATTTTGCTATAGCGATCCAGAGGGAGTGCCTTCTTCACCTATCTAAAGATGTAGATGTTGAGGAAGACAATAATTGTCATCCAAAACAAAACGTCACCCCTAAATTATCAAGAAAATCTTGATCATCTTGTTGATGAAGGGTATCAGGGTTGTGATGGAGAGAATACCTTGAGCCATAGGAAGAATCCATTTTGGATCATCGAGATGAATATATTGAAAATGATCTTGAAGATGATCCAAGGGAGGACTCTGATGTTAATGAGGAAAGTCTTATTCATAACTATATATTATTACGTGAAATCGAGGTAGGCTCCATCTGTTTCATGGATATTGACCATGGTGATACATCTTGTGAAGCCTTGAAAAGGATGATCCCATAAATTCCTTAGAAATTAACATTGGTGACTTTTTGCATATAAAAGAGGTGAAGTGTGATATGAGTAGTCGTCAATTTGACAAGGATCCAATTTATGGTACCAACAATGATGTTAACAATAATTGTGTCTTGTTTTATGTTCCATATAATGATCAAGATTATATGATTATTAATTTGTTTGAGCGTCTTGTTAGTTTTTGTAGCATCGATGATGTTTTAGTCTCAAGATTTTAAGTAGAGGCTAAAACACAGGAGTTTTCCAAAACCTAAAAATCGTTTCTGGAAATTCCACCTAGAAATGGTTCAATTAAATTAATTGACCACAATTTAAAATTTCTCAAGTCCTATGACAAATGGTTAGTTAATAGTAATTAACTAAGAACGGTGATAATTCTCCAAAAACTCACATGGAACGACTTAGAGATGATCTCAACCAGTCACAACTAGAGATTATAAGAAGTGGTCGATGGGTAGATGGAGACCACACCAGCGTAGATACTCAATGATCTGAGCAGTTCAATTTTCTAGTGCAATTGATTTATTAGGAGAAATTTATCCAAGAGATTGAGTAGCAAGTAGTAGAGGCGCAACATAGCAGTATTCCGAAGGAGTTTCCAATTCCATAGGCCAAAAAGATTTTCCAGAGTGCCTGAGAGAGTTTCCCCGTCTTCCCAGTCAGCAGTAGGCAAGATGACTTGATTTGCAAGAGTTATGGGCTAAGCATGTAGTAGACTACATAGGGGTGACGCAGAGGTTGCACAAAGCAGGTTGGACGACTTGCTTTTCAGAGGCAATCAGGTGTCAGGATTATTCGAAGAGAGGATGAAATCTTTCAGTATATTTTTGCAATTATTTTTCTTGGGTAGAATTGCCAGTTTGGCGACATTTTGTTGCTTCATAATAATAAAAACCCTCATTGTTGCACCGATTTTCCCACATTGGGTTTTTCCACGGACAATTGTCCAAAAATAACGGTGTCAAAATTTTTGTGTGCGCTGGCATTTCTCAATTTCCAACATTTTTAGTTCAGAGGGATTCTAGTTCAGAAATCCAATATTTACAGTTGCAACAAGCAGTTATTCTCAATCTGGAAGGGAGTAAGAATCGCTGACCTAACAGCCACGCCGGAGAAAAGAGGCATATTTCCATCCGAGTCAAGTTTTTGTAGAGATGGCCACAATTGGGCTTAGAGATAGAGACAGATTGGATGGTCCCTCCAACTATGTCATTCGGAAGGACAGGATGTCCTTTCTCCTCAATAAGCATGGTCTGAAAACTTATGCAGCCAATGTGGTGGCAAAACCCACTGATCAACAACAACTAGCAAACTTCAGAAAGAAAATGGCCAAGGTGAAGCAGATGATTCTCGATGGAGTTTGAGATCATATAGTCTCACATATAGCAACCAATAACACAACCAAAGAGATGTGGCATGCTCTCGCAGGGTTATATCAGAATACTTTCGAGCGGGAGAAGATATTTCTGAAGGAGAAGTTGTAGAATATCAAGATGCAGAAGGGTGAAGGCATAGATCCCTTTCTCACAACAATTCAGGATATCCAAGATCAACTTGTAGTGATAGGAGAAGCGCCTCAAGATACAAAGCTTGTGTGTTTAGCCCTGAACAACGTCTCAAAGGATTGGGAAATCTTCGTGCAAGGTATTTTGGGACAAGATACATTACCAGGGTGGGACAGGATGTGGTTAACCCTGCAGTAGGAAGAGATGAGGCGAACCTTAGTGAAGGTCTTCATAAGTGGCAGCAGCAGCAAGGGATCAAAATGTGTAAAGGAGGAAGATAATGTGGCCCTTGCATCAAACAAGAAAGCAAAAGGTCCCAATCGAGGATAAGGCTCACAAGTGGAGAAGAAGAAAAAAAGGATCTATCTAAGATCAAGTGCTTCAGGTGTGGCGATTTTTTCCACTACAGTACTCTGTGTCCTCAAAGGAATAAGGAAAAGCAGGAGAATCAATATTAGGCGGTAGCATCTGTAAAGATAGACAAGTTGTCCTCCGGGCTGGGGGTAGATCTTGTCATGTTTGCAGTTATACCTTGAGGAGAGAGGTGGGGCGATATGGAGATGTAGTCCCAGAGCAATGCAGAGATTTGGGAAGGGTCTAGCAAGGGAGCATCGACTGGGGTTTCATCATGGATCAGTACCTTGCTACAAGGGCCCAAAATATTCAGTAGCAAAAGGATCAATGTAAGTTGTTGCAGTCACATTCTAGAGTGACGATTGCAGGCTAGTTGCAGTCAGATGTTGAGGAGTGCGTAGCAGTGTTGATAATAGAGTAGGAGGCTCAACAACATAGTCTGCAAAAGCAGAGGCTAGTAGCAGTCAGATACTCAAGAGATAGTTGCAGCACAGAGACAGTTGATTCAATGTTTTAGATGCTTCTCAATTGCAGCGGTAGCAACAACAATTGAGAGGGAGTTTTAGTTGATCTGAGCAGTTTGATTTTCTAGTGCAAGTGATTCAGCAAGAGAAATCGAGCCAGTAGATCAAGTAGTAGGCGGCAAAGGGTCAGCATAGCAGTATTCTAGAGGAGTTTCCGATACCCGAGACTCAAAAGAGGAGGCCAAAATTATTCTCCAAAAGGCTGCTTAGGGGAAGCGAAGAGACTCAATTGAGTAGTTTGATTTAGCTTAAGAGAAGCTCATTTTCAATTCCATAGGCCAAGAAGATTTTCCAAAGTGTCGGAGAAACAGTGTCTCAGTCAGTAGCAAGCAGGACAGCATGATTTGCAGGAGTTTTGGGTTGGGCATGTAGCAGACTGCATAGGGGTGACACAGAGGTTGCGTAGAGCAGTTTGGACGACTTGCTTTTCAGAGGCAGTGAGGTGTCAAGTTTGTTTGAAGAGAGGGTACAATCCCTCAGTATATTTTTGTCAATATTTCTCTTGGATAGAATCGCCAATTTGGCGACATTTTATTGTACTCTAAAATTTTGTTGTTGCATAAAAATAGAAACACTCACCGTTGCACCGGTTTTCCCACATTAGGTTTTTCCAGGGACAATTCCAAATATAATTGTGTCAAAAAAATTATGTGTGCTAGCATTTCTCAGTTTCCAACATTTTTATTTCTACAACGTTTATTTTATTTTGTGAAGAAATTGCAGTGTGATTAATTCGAAATTAATCAAAAAATTAATAAACTAAATAATCAGTTAGGAGAATTAATTAATCTTGTTGCAATTCAAGGAATTTTCACACATCTTCACCTCCTCTCAACATCACCTCTCAAAAATATTCAAATTTTATATCTGATATACACGATGAGCCAACTTTGGTTGCCCCTTTTGAATCTGATTTTCATAAAAACGAACATGTTTATCGAGACGTTGCCCCTCAGTGATATCTTGCCTCATACCCTTAATACCATCTCCATTCTTTGAGGTTCAATTGTCATTAGTTCATTAGGGCTTGGCACTCCCTTATCCACATTCTTCAGTGGGGCTGGAAAACATTGCCATGTAGGTTGATGCAACAAAAGGAATGTAAACCAATAATATGGCCACAATAAAAGATAACGAGGGCATAAGTTAGCAAATGGGAAAAATCCTAGCATAAGCTCTGCCCTCCTCATTAGCTAGCCATCAACCAATTTTGGAGCACTTGATACTCCATCTCATCAAAATGAACCGTTGAATGTCCCAACCCTAATTAGTGATAAATCACTTCATCATAATGGGTAAATTCAATATTATAACATAGAGAGCATGCTTTGATCCTTGTGCTATCCACCAAAACAAAAAGCACTAGAAAAAAGAAGTAAAAGATGCACCAGAGGGGTGAAAAAAGTAGTTCGTGCAAAGTAACTCATGCATCCATGATTTCTCGCTCCATTGCATCTATATACTGATGTTGTGGATTCCCACCAGTTGGTCCCCTAACCATGCCCTACTCAGCCATGAAATTTTTCCCCTCCATTGCTACTTACACCAACACCTATTGATTGAAAGATTGATCTTGGAAATGTCACCTCCCCTTGGGGGTTGGAAGCACTTAATAGAGTTGACTACCTAGCCACCCCTACAAAGGCGGGAAACACCTTTGCAAGACTTGGTCTAGTTAGATATTTAAATGTGATCTCAATTTGAAGTATGAATATGCCCTTAACAATTAAGTATGGTCCACTTAGATGCATTTGTGATCTTAGCTTCTAATGAATGGTTGCTTTCAATTGAGTTTTGGGTTGGTTTTTCCAAGTGGTCTAGAGCAACATAAACCTTGAGGGAACCCTACTCCACATGATACCCAAGCCATACATTACATTCCAAAGAGCATGATAACTTTGTAGATGCAACATTTCCCACTTTTGGTAGAACATTTTCCCGTTTGATGAATTGAGCAGTTGATGTGCAATGTCCTTAAGCACCCCAAAGAGCAAAAACATTAGGTTTCTCTTGCCTAGCATGGAAGATTCTTGATGATGTACCAATAGACCCAACATGCCCCTAGGAAAGCCTTGACACTAGTTGATGGCCATGCCATGATCAAGGGCCTAAATGAGAATGATCATCTTTAGGATGATTGAGGAGTGCTTGTTGCACCTAATGGAGCCATAACACTAGATAGAGGAGGCACCATGTTGCTCACTTGACACCCATGGAGATGACATGTGGCACCCACATATGGATTTTGGACCCTTGGATTTGTCTTGATGCATGGTTTGGGGATTTTCCTCAAATGGGAATGATCATGATGATTGAAGACATTTTCAGCCTTGATTTTGACCTCATGGAGAATTTGGAGCCCTAAAAGGGCATGACATCATCACCTTTTTAGGTCTACATCCCACACATGTGGACTTTGTCTTGGAATATTTTGTTTTAAAGTTAGTGAATTGAC
>Ga0115851_101120_pt1 | contig 13707 bp, 7 predicted proteins | sample InSIn2gowninarea_FD_83865 | JGI IMG/M metagenome (GOLD analysis project Ga0115851, IMG submission 83865)
TGACATTTAGCTTTTCTAGATTCAGTTGATTTGGAAATCACATCTGGATCCCAAGAAGGCATAAAGAAACACTTACTTGTTCTAGCTTGAGTCAATTGGAAATTGCATCTAGATAGGTTCAAGGCCAAGGTGACCTATAATTGGTCCAATTCTCTATGTGGACATTTTTCTCAAACTCATCTTTACTTGGGTAGTGATCCTTTGCATGAAAAATGAACTTGTATCAAGTTGTCCATCATATTGCCTTCAAATGGAATAATATTTGCACTCAACTTGCCAATTTGTTTGTCATGAAGCTATAGATGCCTCAATACAGATTGCACATCAACAAGCTTATGCTTCTATAACTTTGCAAAGCTTTCACTTGGCTCAATCTTAGAATCTTCAACAACTACTAGTGAAGGACTTTTTTTTATTGCTTGATATTAGCCACATGAATGACATTTGGTCTATTATAATTGAAATCAATTTCAATGTGCAGGGTAATCGAAACTAGTTTCCACACAAATAATTGGGTTTGTGGTTGTAAAAAAGGGTAGGAAATGAGGAAGTGGTATCCAAAATTCTTACTGTGGCTACATGGAAAAAGTGGATGAGGAAATGGAACACTTCAGACTGTAGTATTGAGAAGCAGTTCTGTATAAAAAAAACAATTGATACAAACACATCAACAAAGCAAAAGGAACATTTTATGTAAATGTTGAGACAAAATTCAAATTGGCTCAATAGAACTCGTGAAAAAACAAATTGGCAAGTTGAAATAGGAACCTCACCTATATAATGAAAAAATAAGATAGAGATGATTACAAATGTTAAGTTGGTTTGGAGCTGGAGATACTATCTCTACTAGATATAGAGATGGAATGGATTTCACTGGCAAGCTCATCGTGGAGTTGGTTGTTTTCATAATTAAAGGCACTAATGTTTTCACTTTATATTTTAATTTACACAGGTTGAGTCATGTAAGAGTGATGAACTGGTGGGGCCAGATTGGTTGGTAGCCTTTTCTTCAAAAAGTTTATATGCTTAAAATGTAAAATTTCCCACAAAGAGTAAATCGTCATTTATTTTCACTGTTGGCATAACTCTTTGCACAACTCCTAACATCTCCAAAAACCATGAGTGTACATCTGATGCAAAAATTCCTCACAACAATCTTCGCTAGCTCAAACTTTAATAGGAATTATTGTAGCTTACAATGTTGCATTCACTACCTCTAGCCCAATGTGTACCTCGTCCAATGCCTTTACAACATGTACTCAAGAACCTGATTATGTTTTTGTTGTCTCTTTCTCAAGTCATGTTGGCAATTCCTTATCTGTTGATGAAATGTCATCAACTTTACATCAACCAAGGACCTCAATGAATTATATGAGCTCATTAAATGTGGGGACATCAACATTGCTAATAGAAAGGATAAATGGAGCCTTAGGACATGTGTACGAGTTTGTAGTAGATAGTTGTGAAGTGATTAATAAGCTCGTTGAATATGTAAAGCCTATGGAAAATTTAAGGTATCTGGAAATTGGTGAGGTCACTGAAAGTTTTAATAAATTAGAATTAAGTGGCTCAATACTTAGTCAAGCAGATGCAAAATCACATGTAACTGTCGGAAATTTATAGATACAAAGCATAGCTAAAATCCCCAGTGGCAGTAATTTTTTTGTGAAAAACTTAGATGTTGGCAACAATGTTCTTGTACTCCAAAGTCAAGTTTTCCATCACTATGAAAGTCAAAACAAAGATATTTATAACTCTTAATAATATTCAAAAAATATCTCTTTATTTGGTGTGAATCATAAATAATCCAATGGCATTGTCAATGATGTGGGAATTTGTGAGTTGAATTTCAAAACTTATCAACGACTTAGGAAATTAAAGGTGAGGAGTTATCTTTGGCTGTTGAGTTAAGCATGGATGTTGATGAACCACATGAAAAAAATACTTGAGCTCAGATGTAAGTGTTCAAGACCTATGTTTTCAATCCTTGGATGAATAATTGACACAGATTGAGGTGAACATAAAGGATAACAAATATAGAACTCCAATTGTTGCAAGATTTAGGAAAGGTGAATCTTATCAACTCAAAGCAGTTGCACATGGAAATGTATGAAAAATTGCCCTATTTTTCTAGTGAATTTAAAGTTGGGGAAGTTTTATATGGTGTTGAAAAAAAAAAGTAATGCTAATTTGAGGGAAAATTCTATGAATATAGTCCATGATAATATTGAAAGGAATGAAAGTATCCTTCCTATTACCAATCATTAAGATGTATCCACAACCTCCATTGGTGTGGGAATCAAAAGGGATCATAGCAAGAAGAAGAAGAGGAAGGAGTGTTTAGCCAAAGTCGATGTTTCCAGTTCAGCTCGTAATTTGTATAATGCATACAAGGCACTAGAAGAAAAGTAGAAATATGTAAGTTATCTGCATACATCTACTATAGTAGTTCCATGTTGTTAGCGACTCTGAGAAGGAAGGTGTTACTGGGAAGATGTAGCTGAATTTACTACCCAAAATATAGCGACAGAAGAATATGCCATGATATCTATTCATGCAAAACAAATGGTTGTACCAAAGGAAAGAGCCCTAGAAGATATAAAGTAGAAAAGGGATTTCATGTTGACATTTAAGGATTAGTTTAGAAATTTTCCTGTTAAGTTAGTTTAATTTGAAATAATGGAAATCCTGAGCCCTTCAAAATTTATGAGCCACATGGGTGAAATATAGATCTACAATAGCGTGACATCATAATATAATACTCAATAAGGGTCTAAATAATTATATGTGTTCTGGGTTGGAGTGGCCTCGCTAAACCTGTTCTGTGCACACAAATAAATTAAGGTACAACAATCGACTCTACTCATTGTTGGCAATTTAGTATTTTACTTTGAACCAGATAACAAATAATACATGTACAAATAGTGGATGACAAGGTTTGAAATCTAGTTCAATGCTAGTTATGCATGGATAGAAGATGATTTGGATCACTTCCTCAGGATATTGTCCATTATTTTTGCAAATTACCTCTGAAAAATATTTCAGCCATGATTGGAGGACAATTTGATGTATTTTTGGGTGCTTGATAAGCTAGAGCCACCATTGAAGAGTTAATAGTTACTAGCCAACTATATCTAGCAATTAGGAATGTTGTTTACAGACCTACCAGCATGAATTATAGAAGTAGTTCCATATCTATTATGGGCATGAAGTGACCAGTTTGATATCTCACCAGATCTATCTATAGGAAGTTAAGGCACAAATGTAACATCCCATGCATTGACCATTGCTTTTGTAAATATTTTACGTGGTTGACACTCTAGTGTGGGAAAACCACAACTGATTTAAATGTTATTCAAGCAGTTGTTAACTATTAAGTAAGTTAATTAAATGTGTTGGAGGAAGGGACAACCAACGAATTAGAGTCTGAGGGGTGTTGCTTCTTGTGCTTGCATGTCCTGAATAACCATACCCTACTAAAAATAAATGATGATGATAACTCCAACAATAAGAGAACAAGCAATATTGCGAATGAATATATGCATAAATATTAATATCAACATCCATATAGTAGTGAGTTTCATATTGATGCACTTGGAAATATCACGAACAAGGAGTTGGTAGACAGCGCAAGGAATAGATAGAAGGAGAAAGTTAAAGTGTTATTGCCCAATTCATGTTGGCAGAATGCTTACATTCAATCGTTTTCCACTTGCAAACATATCATGCATGATGAGGAGAAGAAATCAAGACTCACATGGTATATGGATGAGTGATTTTAGAGGAAATATGGTAGGTACCCACTTTCAAAGTGTCCCACTTCACCTCTTATGCTCAACTACCTCAAGGGAATAGATGATTTTTCGCATAAAGTGTACTTCGCCTTCATCGATGCAAATGTTATGTGCCATCACTTGTAGAGCAATGCATTCAAGCAAGATACAAAAAAGGTTGTGAATGAGTTGAAGTCATCCACTCATGGGGTAGTGAACAAATTGGATAAAATAGAGCAGCAGTCAGATTCACTATTGGAGAACTCTAATGAAAGCCATAATTCCCTAGACTCTATTGAATCTCAAGCAAAACTACAGGCTCAAAGTCAAAGGTTGTAAAAGATAAAATCATAAATCTTATAGATTAGTCCAATTCCATTTTTTTTAGTAATCTCATCAGATAATAGGCACTCAATTTAAGTTGCAAGAATAGTAGTTTGATATGCAGAAGACTGTGCATACTAGTATGGTTGATCTTCAAAAAATTCATGTAAGATTAGGAGAAGACATAAGGTTCCTTAGAAAATTAGCTTCACAGAGAACATGAGAAGGAAGAAGGCAAAATATGTCTCCTGAGGACCTAGAGGCCCCAAAAGAGAAACAAGAGTTCCTAGAACCATAGACTCAGGGAATGTCCATGTCTGGCAATAAGCCATCTTGGAAGTGGTAGCAAGAGACCCAAGGGACTGCTAGGTGCAGAGAAGGGGTACACCACTTGGATGCATGCGACTTGGATGCAAGGGATAGGGGGCATGAATCCGTAGGTTGGAGGTTGTTGGGATTGATGCCTCAGTTAGTTGAGAGCACTACGAATAAGAAGAATACTTACACAAATAAGTATTTGGATGCCTTATCTTGTGTTATGAATATATGTTCTTCAATTATGAATTGAAATTCTTCTAGATAAAATACTCATTCTATAAAAATGATCATAACACTTTTTTTTAATTGTTGAATGTTATAGGTGTATGTTGAACAACTAAGACCTTGGGTGCATCTCAAGGAAATCAAAGGAATATTATGATACATAAAGAGAATTAAACCATATATGTAGTGAATACTAGTGACATCGTAGTACGTGCATATTTCTAAAGAAAAAGAAACATTAAGGACAGTGTTATTCTAAGGGCAAGGGAAATGTAACACCCCTAGTTCTGCCCCCGAATGATTAATGTAATAGTTGTGTATGATATGTGTTGGATGGTGAGCCTATGACTTATGAGGCCAATATGCCTTTGTGTGTGCACATGCTAGGCCAATGGGCCAAGTTATGAATTTTATTAAGGGAAGTGCACCTATGTAATGGGTCTAAGGACTATAATTATTAGGTTAGTGAGTCGAGACATAATTAATTAGGCTAGTGAGATGAGAGTTTCTTCTGGGGTGATACACCCATGTGTATGTGTGTCTATGTGTTGGGTTCAATGTGCCCACATGGTTCTGTTTTATATGCATATATTTCATGTGGTAAACATGTTTAATTATGAATATTAGTAAGAACATAATGGTTGTTGGCAAATGAGACAGATAGAATATGAGGGGCCCATGAATCCATGGTTGGAATTATGATATTATAAGTTAATATTATAATAATAAATAAAGGAGAAAGACATTTATTAAAGGATGTGAAACTGAGTCTATGTGATTGATGGCCAAGGAGTCCTAGGGGTTGGACTCTCGAACTTGCCAAGGTGTGGTTATTAAGTTAATCGTATCGAACTGGATGTATCATGTTATGACGTGAGCCCCTATGTTGGATCGAGGAGCCTAGTGCTGTAAGGGTTTGTTGGCCTTGTTTATGGCCTATAGGATGCATGGCGCTCTGGAGTAGCATGAATTTTGGGTTGGAAAATTGGAAATTAGCCTGAAGGGTGCTTGGAGACCTAGAGCAACATGTCTGTTGGGTTAGAATCTTGGCCATGATATTTGGATGTTTTGTGGTTATAATTTCCTTCAGAGTTACAACCCCAATTCGGTGGTGGACGACTATTAAAATATAATGAACATTGCAGTCTATGGTTGTTTGGAACATCAAAGGTTTATAGTGAGTCAACAACATTAAAAATGAGTAAATAAAAATGGGTTTTATGTTTATTCCAGTTCATATACATATGGTTTTGTAATCTTCTGGTTATATGTGCTCAATTTGTGTATTATGGTTAAGTTAGGCATATATTTCTGGTTATGCTTTGTTCTATTAAATATAGTTGGTCACGTTATATAGATATTTCAATTTTAAAATTTCTTAGGGTTTTGTGTTAAATGGTAAAATTTTAGGGTTTCTGTGAGTGGTGTCACCTAGTGGTGGGTGGGGATGTTACAATAGATGCCTTTTGAAGAAATCAAGGTAATATTGAAACAATAAGAGTGTTATGGAAAATATGAAGGGAAAGAACTTATCTATCAAACAAGGTCATATGACATATATTCGAATGTTGAGTTGTATTCAGTTAGACTACTCATCAGCTATATAAGAGAAGGAAACCTTCGATAATTAATTATACTAGGTTAGACTACTCATAATTTCAGATACATTCTATGATTATAATTGTGATTAATATATCCATTGAAATAAAGGAAAACATAGTTTAGAAATGAAAGAGACTTCTTCACCATAAGAAGATACAATTGATGTGCAGTTGATGCAACAACCTTTTGAGAGTCAGGATCGATCACATCATAACCTTGCAATAACCTAACATACATTATTGGCACCTAATAAAAGAAACATTGCTTTAGTTTAGGAGGTAATAATTGAATGCTTATTTTTGTCCATGCAGGTCATGCCTCTTGTAAAAATGATCATGGAGTACAAAAGGCCCACATCTTACTAGCATTGCCATAATCAAAGAATAAAAACCATTTCACACGAAACCGGATGAATACCACATTCTACACGCACAAATGTCAAATTTAAAAATAATATTCTAATTCAATGAAAGCATGATGAATCATGTTAGCACACTTTAAATTGAATAGCTCTTCTTGTTTCAAGAGAATCCTAGAAAAAATAGACAATTTGGAAAATAATGATGTTCATTTTTGGATTTTCCCATAAATTTGTATTTTTCAGGTATCTATCTGATGGAAAACAACAACACAAATGATACTACATGAACAGAGTCCTCATAACAATGGTTTTAAACCTTTATTGTTGAATATCTTAAAATGTGATAATCATCATCAACATATGTATCTATTGTCCTTTGATCACACTAAAGTTTGATAACTTAAAGGCAATACAAATCAAACACAAACACCAATTTTACTACATGTAGAATTGCTTGTCAAAACCCTCATCAAATTTGTAATCATGCATTTGTGTTTTATTGCTCTGACACTTGCTATTTCCAAACTAAGGTGTAACGTGCACCAAGGTGCAATTAAGAGAATAGTGTCAAGAATTTTATTTTTTGTTTAGATCTATGAGCTAGCATGCTACACTTTTTTGAATTGAATAGCATGTGGTTCTAACATACTAAAAATTCCTTAATATTCCTTAGGATACAAGGCTGACAAGTACTGTAATATTTTCATTTTTAATCAAAATTTCTGAAATTAACAATAGAAGACATGATTGAAAATTAGGGAAAAATAAATTGATTAGAATGTGTCGCATTAGACATTGAACCTACTGTCCTTGGTGTGGCTACCATAATGCAACTATTATGTGATGTAAATATCATTCCTAAGTATATCAAATGACCAACGTTCTCTAGCTTTCACTCAACTCTCCTCTTGCAATGTGTACAAAACATACAAGGGCTAAAACTATCTTCAACAAGGCATGTGGATGAAATAACTAGGACAATGGTCATTCTCAACATGTGACATTACAAAAATTTCAAAACAACATTAGTTTCATAACCACATAATTTTTATAACTACTAGGATATGACAAAGGAAGCATGGAGTATATGGTAGGTCTTACCAAACCCTCCATTCACACACACACACACACACACACACACATATATAATGTATAGATGTTTGGTCTTAGGAATGTCTTTACAAGCACATCTAATAGATTCTATGAATGATTCCATTAGGAAATTTTCCATACAATGTTATTTGGAAGCCATAGGCATAACAACTTTAAGTGATCACTATTTTTTCACAACCTAATTCTCTAGAAAATGAAGATCCTATCAACTTTATATGCTTCATGGCAACTGTCCATAAGACACATTTTTCATAATATTATTATATTAGTTCAACGTAATAATACACTGAATTTATTGAAAATTCATATCTATTGCACAGTACCAAAAATTGCATCGACACTTTCCTCTATGTAATTTTGAAGCAACAATATAAAAATAATGCACACCATTGAGTCTCCTAAATCCTTTTAAGGTACATGCTTTGTAAGAGATAGTTTGATGTGAATGCTAAAAGGGGGGAACAATTAAAGACAATGACATCCTTGAACCAACACATTCAAGGGATCTGACAAAAACTCCATTTGGAACACAAATAAAATTTCTTGCAAATAAATCCTTATTACAAAATGTTGACTAAGGCTATCCAAATAAACTAAAATGACACCATAAAAGCATATTTTCGTAGTTGAATGTCCTAATATTCAAATTGTCTACATTTATGGGTGCATCAATGAGGGAATTACTCCATTGAAAATTTGAATGGCCAAAATATTCTTTTTCCTTTACTATCCGTACAAATTGTGCCAAAGAATAACCCGTTAGTCGCAAAGTAGAAACAAGCCAATAAGTACCTAAATAAGCATTTCCTTGTGCACCACATGGACCATCACTTTTTCTTACTCCAGAAAAGGTATCTACTACTAAGGAATGCAAGATACTACTGATTTATTTCCTACATAAGTAATCTAGAAAAGCTTCACATCCTTTGATGTGTGTGCATAATGATTTTAGTAGCCTATGTGAATGTCCTCCGAAAGGTATACTAGAAGAGTTTTCATAGGAACCACAACAATTAATTTGGTATATGCAATCAATTTCATTCCACATCAGACTTATCAAAGATTCTGAAATTGCATTTAATTCATTTTAGATATTCCTATGTTTTATCAAACAATATTCTAAAGAAAGGTTCCCTAGTCCATTATTGTTATCAACATTTATAAGGGAATAATGGTTTATGTAAAGCTTAACAACAACCTCCAATACTAAAACATGCTCCCATATTTCCAACTTCATTGGAAACTTACCATAAATAGATATGTAATTAAAATAAGTAAATTCATAAACAAAAGTTAAAGCATGTACTTGGAATATCTTTGGAGCCCTAATCAAATGCAAGGTATCTAGCAAGACAACAACTATGGGAAGGCTTATTCTTATGTCTTGTGGATTTCTAGTATGAAGATCAAATAGCCTATAGGTGAAAGTGTCTGAAAGTTTTCCTTGAGATGATAAAATAAGACATTAAACAATTATTGCCTCTAATGAAAATTCAAGATGCTATCAACATATTGATGGTGTTTTTAGTTTTGAAAATATGCCTGTGGATTTTTTCTCCTCATTCAAATTTTTTTCCTAAATTTGGATGGAGATAAATTTGTCTGGGAATACCTGAAAATTCAATGTAGCAAGGGTTTTCTCATAATAAGTTGAATAGTATAAGCATCCTTACACCATGCGACTTGCCTGCCTCATCGGTTCTCATTATACAAGGGTCATTGGCCCATGAATGTGAGAATTTGAACACATAAGAAAACCGAGAGAAAAGCTAGTTATGTGAAACCTAATGAAGAACCCCTTTCATCAACAATTCATATGCTAGGATGAAACAATTCGTATGTTATCCTAACATGAACAATTCTATCCTAACTGGATTTAAAATGACGCTTTTCCCTTGAAGCACCAGCTACAGACATAAATGATGTTGATAGACCCTTTGACTAGCTAAAGAGTAACGAGGTCTCCAGTCCATTCTAAACTTTCCCTTCTCATCGCAGTACACTTGCAGGAGAGAGATCGTATTCCTTTTTCTTTCCCAACATTGTGCATGTTTGGAACCTCGACATCTGCATCATCTTTATTGTCAAGGACATGGAGAAGGCACACGTGCTCTACTAGTTTGGGCTCCTCTACAATCAAATGCCAGTGTGGGTATAACAAAATTATAACTACATGACAAAGGGTTTGAAAGTAGGTAATAGCAGGGAAAAAGGTTTCGACAACAATGAATTGAACCAAAGATGTGAAGGTTTCAAAAAGTGAAATAGTTTATTAAAAGGGAATGATAAAGGAATGATTTTACCTCCTAATGGGATATAAATATTTTTCCTTCCAATGTGTTTTAATGTTAATCTCGTTGTTGTAACACTCATTTTTCTAATTTTTTACCTTATTAAAGCTAGTAATTGTATCAAAAGCTACAAAACGAAGGTTGATAAAAGCAGGTGGAGGAGATGTTGTAGGTGAAAATAATTCATATATCACATTTACTCTTGGTCTTTGCACCATTAGAAGAAACCACATATCACTTATGCTTGTTTTTTCTTTTGTTAGTTTTCGTGTATACATGTCTCTTTTAAGGTGAAGAGACTTTCATACTATTTTCATGCATAACATTTTTCTCTTTTCACATCCAGATAAAACAATAAAAAACCTATGGGTTGTTAAATTTATTTATTTATTTTTATATGGGGAACTAACAACCTCTCTAGATATATGCAATAGCTCGCATGCCATATATATTAGACTGCATGTCATATATATCAGAAACCCATAATTTAGACTAGGATTGTGACATCTGGAGACCACAGGAAACTGGAGCCAGGATCCTACACTCCAACATGATGCCTATCCTTTTAGCCTTACTATGATGAATTATTCCGCTAGAGACTCGAACCTGGGTGGATGGGATGGAAAACCACCATCTCAACCAATCGAGCTAAGAATCATTGGGTCGTTAAATTTGAATCGTTATTCTATAGAGGGTAATTGGAACACAATCCCTAAAATTTACATCAATATGTTAAAGTGAAGTTGCTTGATAAACATATAAATCCATGTGAATTTTGGGCATACCCCAATAATTTCCCATTTATTTCTCTTGACATAGCTTCTTCGAGTAGTAATGAGGAACATTGTCTAGATTCTGATATATCTAACCATAGAGTTATCTTTTCATGGGTTCACATAGGTACCAATGGATGAATAACCTATGGATGCATGTTATAGAATGTAATTCATGTAAGATTAGTTTGTCTTTTTTTACTTGAATTATATTTAAAAACAAATAAAATTATTTTAATCTTTCGAATTTTATATTAAATAATAATAAAAAGGACATATTTTATACACCAAAATTGTGTATGTTCAATTTCTTTAACAATGTAATAATACATATATAAATAAATAAGAGTTTTTGATATCTTGCCACATTAAAAATTTGTTCAAAGCATTGAAATTGAACAAAAGAATCAGGAACTTATTATACTATAGGGCCTAACATCAACCTAAATATAAACGTTTAAAAATAGGCCATTTTATGAACATACTTCCATCTATGAAGATAATTATGTACCCAAATAATGTTCCCACTAATTCTCTAGGAAAATGTTATAGATATAGAATGCATCCAAATTTTCCTTACACTCTATACCTACTAATCTAAGTACTTTTCACACCAAATTCATTAAAAAACCTTTCATCAATGAACAACTAGAAGAGAGACAACATCTTGTTATATTTCCCTTTTTAAATACAACTTGCCATATCAAGCAAACCCAAGAATGCCCTTTACGTCAAAAATTGTTTCATTGGAAGGCTACAATCATCAACAAAAGATAATGGTAGATATGACTAATTAATTTTCCCTACACATTTCTCTAGGGTCATGAACATACTTGGTGTCTTCATATACATCTTCAAATTATGGATCCAACATTCATCTTGGATATTCATACGTTTTATTTTATTTGTTAGAATCATGAACTTTAACAAAATGCTTGCGCTCTCATATTAGGTTAACTAAGATGAATACACTTTTTAAGTTTTGACTTCAAGATATTTTTATCATCACCATCAATTTTTTACATCAACATGTACACATGGCATTTGATCTAAGGATCTAATCATATTATCAAAAAAATGTAAGGCTTTCCTACAATAACTTTTTTCCTATCAAGTTAACCATGGCCAATTATTAGCCACAATGGAAAGTCAATTCAATTTGTTCTTAAAGTCACCCACCCAAGGGATGCAACTTATAAGACTCATTGAAGAAGTTGATATCTACCACATGTCCCTAGCCACACACAATTATAATTGCTTTCAATAACATATATACAGGGAGTGCATGTTTTGTTGTATTCCAATCTTTCCCCAAATCCAAAATACTACTCACAATAGAAGATAAAGAAACATATGAAGAGAGAGTACATGAGGGAGGCATAATTGAAGTAGTGGGTAAGTGGAGTGAAACCCCATCAATTATCATAGGAATAGTTGCAATGAGGTCTAGAGCTGAAGCCATCGATAAAATAGCGGCATTCGAGATAGTTCCAAAAAGGATGGGAGGATCCATCACCTTTGGGACAAAGCCTTTATCTTTCATCTTGGGAGACGAGGGCTTGTACTTACGTTTCTTGCCATGGAACCAAAGTGGATAGTCTGTAGCATTGTGGCTATTCTTGTGACTTTTGCAACATCTAAAGGGGGTGCCTTCATAGTCTAAAGTCTGAGGATACATGATGTCTTGATGTTAGAGTTTCATTTCACCACTTAAGTTGACTTTGATATCAATATTTACCAATACCCTTTCCACCTTCATCTCACAATGTCGTTGAAAGTGAGGTCAACCTCCAACTATTCCCCCCCAACTTGTTCCCAATTTCCCTAAGAGAATACTCTGACCAAAATTGTACTTTTAGTCCTAGAAGTCAAACCTAGATAGGGGCATTGTCTATTCTCTCACGAGTGGGATAAAATAGAGAAGTCCAATGCTTAAGCTTGAAAGGGGTGGAGTTGATACTCCAAACATTATTTAGAACCCAATAAACCTCTTTAGACTTGTTAAAAAAAAATGAGCCAACCCTTACCAATATTTTGAAATTTAGAAACTGGTTGATCTGATCACCTCACTCCTTTTTCATCCATTCTAATATTGTCTTCCCGCTAAAACGATGGCCATGAGCACAATCCACCAATGCAAATTCAAACATTTGAATGACTTTGTGATTCTTTGTCCCGTCGCCCAGAATGAAGGAGTGTTGGCCCTTCTTTTCTTTCACAGAGGGTTTGTTTAATTTTTAGTATCCGATCAGGGGTCAAGCTTGGGGGAATGAGTGGGCTCCCATGGAGGAGGGTTTGTGATCAAGAGAGGAGGCATTGATGAGATCAGTGGGGGCAGTATGAGATATGAAAAATGAATGGACACAAGATTTCTAGGTGGAGGAGAGATTTCCGAAGAACTAGAGATAAAGAGAGACAAAGGTGAGGAGGGGTAAGAGAGCCCATCCATAGTAAGGGTAGTCAGGTCTATCAATGGCAGTGGAATACTATTGCAAAGGTAGGGCTCCGTAATGGAAATCAGTAACCCATGAGGAACAGTATACCAAGTAGATAACCCCAAGGAGAAAACCCTGACTAGTGGCCCATAAGAAAGCAAATCATTTAAAGTAGACAAGATGGGGGGGAATGGTGGAAATGAAAACCCCAGTTGATAGAAGAGTCCAAAAAATCATTGATGCTAATGTGAGAACCCAAATCTCCAACTATACCCATGTTGCTTTGAATGGAAGCCCACCAATGAAAACATTCAATGAGTGAATCTCCAAAAAGAGGCAAGACCCCATTAGCAAGTGGACCCACAAAATCATATACCATACTTCCTTCAAGCCCCGATATACCAAGTGGAGCCACAAAACCCTATTTCATGCTTCCTTCAAGCCCTGATCTACCAATTGGAGTCACAAAACCATGTTCCATGCTTCCTTCAA
>Ga0115851_101122_pt1 | contig 13689 bp, 11 predicted proteins | sample InSIn2gowninarea_FD_83865 | JGI IMG/M metagenome (GOLD analysis project Ga0115851, IMG submission 83865)
AGTCCCAGTGTGGCTGATCATCCGAAAAGACCAGCTAAGCATCATTGGCTTGGTCAGCCTTTACCTAACCAACTACCTGATACTACGTGGGCTCATCGAACAGCGCGAATTAGCTTGCTTTATGAATGATTTGGGATTTTTGCCCTTCTGCCCCCACGTGGATGGATGGGGAAGCAAGCCACGTTCGACTTGCATGTGTTAAGCATATAGCTAGCGTTCGTTCTGAGCCAGGATCAAACTCTTTTTTTGAGTATGATCTATTTTGAGCATCAAATGCCCTCTCCTCTCCTCTCCCTTATGGTCGAGCACCTAAAGGTTAGGGTTTACTTATTGCCCCTCAAATAAGTAACCAAAACAGTCGAGCCTGCTTTCGCATCCTTATCAGTCGAGCCCCCTAAAGGGTCCTGGACAGTCGAGCGTGCTTACGCACCCTCACCATATGAATAGTGAGTGACCCCTAATAAGTCCCTAGTTGTACAATTTCTCTTTGTATACGATATTCTTCGATCATGTTTTCGAGATATCTCATTATATATGTCATTATGGTCGAGAGATTTCCATTGAATTGATTCCAGTCATGACTCGATATATGTGTCATTACACCAGAAAATGCTGCTATGGGCATATGTCATTATGCATGAAGAAATGGCTCACGTAGGGAAATGCCTTCTTCCATTAGCGGAATTCACTCACTATATTATATATGAAACACGGTTTTCCAGATGAATCACTTGGCTTGGCCTTCAATGAGTGGGAAAAGGGAGGACCGGAGGGACAAGCGGCTTCGCACCTTTATATATGTCATTTCGACCAGTGATTCCAGTCATTCTTTATATACGTAATTACGTCATTCATTTTCGACTTCGAGACCAGAGAGAGTGACATCCATTATATATGTCATTATGGTCGATAGAGAGTGACATTCATTATATATGTCATTATGGTCGATAGAGAGTGACATTCATTATATATGTCATTATGCATTCATTCGTTGCTCAATATTCCAAAACCTCCGCCTCCTCGTGGGGCAAGAATAGGAGGGGAATCTTGAAAAACCTCCGCCAAGCTTGGCCTAACACACCCATCCTTTGGATCCTAATCTCATTGGAAAGCAAGGAACTTTAGTTGCTCGACCACCGGGAGAGGTCCCGGAGGGGCTTGCGCTTCCTAGTGCAAGGCAGGCTCAAACCTCCGCTGGGGATTGGGGTGGGTGGGTAAATAGTGGCAAGAATAGGACCTTTAGGTGCTCGACCAAAAGCTAGTTACTTATTTGAGAGGGGCACCAAATAAGTAAATTGAAGGGTGAGGCAACGAACGCTCGACCACCGCCCCCACCCAATAAGCATCAAGGATGAAAAACCTCCGCCAAGCTTGGCCTAACACACCCATCCTTTACCCTTGAGCCTTTGGATCCTAATCTCATTGGAAAGCAAGGAACTTTAGTTGCTCGACCACCGGGAGAGGTCCCGGAGGGGCTTGCGCTTCCTAGTGCAAGGTAATTTATTCGCTCGACCACCGCTAGTTACTTATTTGAGAGGGGCACCTAATAAGTAAATTGAACCGGTAGGGGCTTGCTTGACGTTAGGAAAGCAAGGCAGGCTCAAATATTCGGCCTTTGGGCTGCCTTTGGCCACACCAACCTTTGGGCCACCTTTGGGCCACACCAACCTTTGGGCCACACCAACCTTTGGGTTTGGGCCACACCAACCTTTGGGCCACCTTTGGGCCACACCAACCTTTGGGCCACACCAACCTTTGCCTTCGGCCAACCAGCTGGATGAGGCCGGATTTCTTTCCGAAGAGACAGAGCAAAGGAAGCGCTCGTAAGGATCAGCTAAGAACGAGCAAGGCTAGAACGAGCAAGGATCTTAGCTAAGCTAGAACAAGCAAGGATCTTAGCTAAGCACGAGCAAGGCTAGAACGAGCAAGGCTAGAAGTGCATCCTTATGAGTTAAGTGCATCCCTTGGGAGTGGATCCATTCGGTTCAGAGAGAGAAAGAGCGCGAAGCCCTAACCAGCGCATCATGGGAGTGGATCCATCATCATGGGATCCATCATCATGGGATCCATCATCATGGGATCCATCATCATGGGAGTGGATCCATTCGGTTCAGAGAGAAAGAGCGAAGCCCTAACCAGTAAGGTGCATCCTTATCAGTTAAGTGCATCCTTATCAGTTAGGTGCATCCTTATCAGCGCATCGATCAAGTCGGTTCAGAAAGAGCTAGCGCTAGCGAAGCCCTCTCCTTATCAGTCGAGCACCTAAAGGTCCTTGCTAGTTGAGCTAGCGAAGCCCTTGCTAGTTGAGTGCATCGATATAGTACGTTACCAAAGTAGCTCGGGATGACACTGCAAGCTTTCGTTTGGGCATAATATAGTCTCCATGGTTGGAGAGTCTTACTGGCACTATACTTGTTAGAGAACCAATTGAGATCAATTATTTGATCAATTCTTCGATCGCGTAATTACGTATATAATGAGGCGTCATGAACAGGCATACCAGGTTAGGCGTCACACCTTACTTACGAGCATGCCAGACTACGGCATCCCACCTACGGAACACGCCGCCCAAAGTCTTCCTACGGCGAGCAGGCTCGACTGATAAGGCCGCCATCGAGAGGAGAGGGAGAGGAGAATCTTGAAAACCTCCGCCAAGCTAAAATGGCCAAATTAGTAGGGAGAATGCCCAAAACCTCCGCCAAGGGAGCTGATCAAAAAGAAGGTCCTATTTTGCCATTTCCCTTATGGTCGAGCCTGCTTACGCATCCTTATCAGTTACTACTTGGCTACGGAGCTTGAAACCTTGGGAGTGGATCCAGTCGGTTAAGCGCGGGGAGTGGATCCATCATCGAGTGGATCCATCATCGAGTGGATCCATCATCATGGCATGGGAGTGGATCCAGTTCGGTTCAGAGAGAGAAAGAGCTAGCGCTAGCGCCTTATCAGTTAAGCGCATCCTCTCCCTTATGGTCGAGCACCTAAAGGTCCTTATCAGTCAAGTCGGTTCAGAGAAAAAGCTGTTCCTCATTGTCCTTGCTCTCCTTTTGTCGAGCAAGCGACTACGTTCCTTGCCCGGTGCGGGACAAGTAATAAATTCCTTGCACTAGGAAGCGCAAGCCCCTCCGGGTCCTTGCTTTCCTAACGTCAAGCAAGCACTACGTTCCTTGCTCTCCTAACGTCAAGCAAGCCCCTACCGTTCCTCTTCAATTTACTTATTTGCCCCTCAAATAAGTCAAAAAATGGTCGAGCACCTAAAGGTCCTTATCAGTCGAGCACCTAAAGGTGATGGCGGCCTTAACAGTCGAGCCTGCTTGCGCATCCTCTGATGGCGGCGATGGCGGCCCTTATGGTCGAGCGAGAAATCCCTCACCATATGAATAGTGAGTGACTCCGTCCCTTATGGTCGAGCACCTAAAGGTCCTTATCAGTCGAGCACCTAAAGGTGATGGCGGCCTTAACAGTCGAGCCTGCTACCGCATCCTTATGGTCGAGCCCCCTAAAGGGTCCTTATCAGTCGAGCCCCCTGTCGGGTCCTCGCCAAGTAATTTCAAATCGCTTGGCCGCATCGGACAAGGGACCACGAAGAAAGGAAGCGAAGGAAGGAAGAATGGTGGAAGGAAGGCGGGCAAATACATAAATACATACATAATAGTGTATAATGAGTTGTGAGGACCAATCCACTTCCCATAACTGCTAGCGCTCTGTGCTGGTTCGATTCAGTCTATCTAGCTAGTCTCTCAAGCTCATCAGTAGCAAAGTGGTCCTAAGAGATGTGACCTTGATTGATTCATTCCTGCCTGCCTGGTTCCTGGTAAAGAGAGCAAAGCACGTAGCCTGTGCCTGCCAGCCAAACCACTTACTTAGCGGATATCACTTGGTTCGTCGCTTTCAGAGACTGCCCGCTGCTTAAACTGACACTGAGTAAGGCACTGATCCAACCTTCTCTTTCATTTACAGGTGGACCTTACCTTGGTGCGGGAGCAAGCATATCTCGCCTTATTATCTGCCTAAAGGTCGGAAGCACAAGCCTTGCTCTCCTCGACCTCGTAACCTCGGCCGAGTCGATGGCGGCCTTATTAGTCGAGCGTGCTTACGCACCCTAACGGGCCTTTTCTCGAGCAAGCACTTCGTACCTTATCAGAGGTAAGAACCACAAACCCCATCGTCTGTAGATACAACAAAAGCTCGATCACTGAATAAGCGTCATGCTTCAAAGGGGTATTAAGTGCCTCTGCCGTGTCTTCCCAAGAATGCAATGTGGCCTTATGTGTTGCCCACCATCTCGCAGGGGTCTCTGCAAAAGTGAGATCCAGCGCTGCAATCCTTTGCTCCGGGATGATCTGTTCTACCACTTGTTCCACAAATTCAGGCGTGTCAATCGTGCCGTCAAACTTCGATGGGTCTTTCAACTCTGCGCCAATCCACCTGCATGTTCGCAGCACCGCACACCATCATGTGGACTGCTCATATTCTGCACTCTGCCACTAATTGCTTGTAGCTTTCGAGTCTGTTGCGTAAGACAAAATGCTGCGCCAAATTCAGTCTCCATCGACCATTGGGGTTATGTACTCCTCCCGGTGCCCTGCGGTGAGGTTATACAACTGATCTAGGGCACCTTCATCTCAAATTTATTCAACTGGTTCCACAAAGCGCTCGCCTAAGGTTGGATCCAGAGGCTGAATGACTCTACGAACTGATTTATCAAAGGTGCGAAGCCGCTTGTCCCTCCGGGGGCAAGGACATCCGTCGCTGCTTTAGATTCATAATAGTTTGTTTCATTATTTCATGCCCAATCGATCCTGAGTAGCGTAGGGTAGGGATCCTTGTCATCTAGAATCTCGATGACCTAAAAATGCAGGTATTGACCCCAAAAAGACAAACCTGAAACTATTCCAGCCTATCGATTGGAAAGATACACGACTAGTTGGCCAACCGCAGCTGGATTGGTGAGTAGACCACACCTAGCCGTCCCATGAACTCTCAGTATTTCTTAGGCAATATGTTCACATTTGATCCTAGGTCGAGCATTACTTCCCGCACCTCATATCCTCCAATTAGCGTGTTCAGCCTTAATTCTTTCCATGGCCTCTTTCTCTGCACTCGGTGTATATGTCTATCCAACGTCTCTGCGGGTTAACCCTGCAACCACACAAGTATCCCCTTGAGATTGGTCATAGCTTGGTCATCCTTCAAAATCTGTCGGATTGTCTTCATCCATCCCTGTACTTCATCTTCAACGAACTGCGCCGGCAGGCTGGCAATGACAAGGGTACAATGAAGGGACTCTCAGCAATGACTGGTGGGCATCTGATGACCGAGTGAAAATAGGATAAGTAAAGGTAGGAGCACCTCGTCCGGGATCCCTTCCAGTTCTCGATCGAACAGCAAAGACAAAGACACAGGTAGCAGCAGGAAAGACAGAAGCAAAGGACACAGAGACATAGGTGGCAGAGGCAATAATAGAGGTAGCAGACCCATTTGCAGTAGTAGAGACAAAGGCAGGAGCAGTTTACCGATGGAAGGCAAATGACCTTAAAGCTATTGGAGGTAGTGGTGGAGAAGCTGGGACGGGAAGGAATTCAGCGGGCTATGGGACTGGAATGGATATCGGGCGAGGTAGCTCAGAAACTGGATCAATGGAAACAGGATATGGATCTCGATCCGCTGCTTCAGCTTCCTCTCCTGCTGTTGGTCCAACTGGCTGTCCAACTGGCTCTTGAACAAGCTATATAAATGAAAGGGATACCGAGGGCTAGAATGGAATGGATGCTGCTGGTTTGGATGCTTACTCTTTTACTGCTTTAACCGAGTCAACCGTTGCTTCTAGGCCATAAAGGTCCATGCTAGCTAGCCACCTCGTAATGCCTGCCTACTGCACCTCATATACGCAAATACGAGCTGTCAATTCGTGCCATCGATTCATGCCATCCAACTCGTATCGCCAATCCATTCAATCATATACCCGACGGCCTACCCGAATAAAGCAGCCACCTAGAGCCGTACATCCAAAAGCTAGCCACCTCATACCCGTTACTCCGATGTTGCAATTTATGATTAACCCATCCATTACGTCGTCCCCATCCCAATCGGGGGCAAAGAAAAGCCAGGGCGCAGGGTGCGTTAGCACACTCGACTAAAAAGAGAGGGAAGGGACTAAAACAAAAGGGAAAGGCGGGGGAAGGGGAAAAAACCGGGCAGGACTACAGACAGGAGACTAGGCCAGAAACTACTAAGGGAAGGGAACTAGAGGCAGTACGCAGCAACTACGGAAAGGGTAGAGGCAGCCACTATGCAGGCAGGACCCATTACCCCGATGTAAAGACAATCGCAATAGCCCCAACTTATAAGTACACATCGATTATAGGTACAGATATCAGGGGTACATAGTACACATCGATCAAGGGTACGGATCAATCAGGGAGGGATAGGTACAGATCCATTTTCAAGATTGCATCGATCAACAGAGGAACACACAGGAACACATCTGAATGAATCAATCATCGAAAAGGGGAATAGGTAAGAGGAAGGAGTAGTCCCCCACCCAGTGTGAGGCGGTGCACCGATGAGTGGAGTAGTGAGGTTTACCTTTTCCCATTTCAATAAGAGGTAGGTGTGATACTTATGCACCCATTCCAAAAACAACCAGTTGAATCCATGTTTGGTTGGTAGGGGACAGCAGGATTGAAAAACCTTTCTATTTCATGTGTTTCTACTTAGTCACAACCTCCTTTTGAGGAGTCCGATGAATCCATCGGGGAGATCAAATGGATATTCTTATTTAGTCAGAATGCCATTTCAGGAGCCGTAAGGCCTAAAGACCATTTGTATACGATATTACGGATCGATGATTCGAGCTACGATCCCATACGACGCTAAAGCGTAATGACATATATAATAGATGCATTTCAGAATGAAATAATCATAAATGCATAATGACATATAATGAATGATGAAGTTCAAGCTCTTAAGAATGAGGAGCTTTCGTCTCCCTCACCATATGAATAGTGAGTCCCTCACCATATGAATAGTGAGTCCCTCACCATCGGAATAGTGAGCCCCTCTTCAATTTACTTATTGGGTGGGGGGGCTTTTGGTCGAGTCTGCTTACGCATCCTTATTAGTCGAGCGTGCTTACGCACCCTACCGGGCCTCTCCTTTAGTCGAGAGTTCGGCAGGCTCACCCTCACCATATGAATAGTGAGCCCCCTAACGGGTCCTACCGGGCCTCGGGGATTGGGGTGGGTGGGTAAATAGTGGTCGAGCCCCTCACCATATGAATAGTGAGTGACTCCGTCCCTACCGGGCCTCACCCATATGAATGAGTGAGTCGATGGCGGCCTTATAGTCGAGAGTTCGGCAGGCTCACCCTACCGGGCCTTTGGTCGAGTAATCCTTCGTCTTCCTTGAATGCAAGCTTGCCTGTTCAGTGAGTGTTGAACCTCTGGATATGGAGAAACTGGGTCCTATATAATATGCTTTGACTAGATCAATTGGAACTGGAACAACTGCAACTAGCTGCTGTTGTCTTCGCCTCCACTGCTGCTGAAATAGAATATAATAGTCTTTGTCTCTGCTGCCTTTTCCGCTACTGGTGCTCCTGGTTGTGCCTTCCCTGCTGCTGAAACTACTATTGGTAGGGGTTTATGTTGGTTGAGTAGGGCTGATGGGCTTATCCGTTTTACTGGACTGATTGGTTTATCAGTGTACCTAAGCTTACCCGTGTTCATTCCTTGCTTCGCTATCGATCTGGGCTTACCTGTAAATCCGTCCAATATCATATAATAGGCTGATCTGCGTGCCTTTTCTAGTCTTCTCCGCGAGTACCCTTTACGGTCTAAAACTCTATCTGTCCGTCCCCGAGATCAGTGTACCTCGCCCTACAGAAGGCTTTTCGGCGTGGCGTCTGGCGCACGTGCTGCCTAGCAGACATGCTCGTAAGTAAGAGAAGGCCGTTAGAGAGAGAAGGCTCGTAAGTAAGAGAAAGGCTTATACAATGCCATTGATTAGGTGCCATTTATGAGGTTCCAGCAATTACAATTCCAACAATTCTTCTTAGGGCATCCCCCCATCTAAAATGCCATGCCCCTCAAGATGAGTATATAAGGTCTTGGGCTTCCCTCGTCTTAGGTAAGAGGGGCTAATACATACATCGACTTACCTGGTCAATGAATCTAGCTTGGTAGGGTTACTATGTCTATCTTGGTAGGTTTGGTAGGTTTGGTTTGGTGGGCTATCTTGACATCTCGAACTACCACCTTGACATCTCGGACTACCTTGACATAGAGAATATAACATCAGAATATGGTGGTTGGGGCTTCGCGGGCTATACCAACAACTACCTCAGGTGCGAGGTACTACATACATTGCCAACGTTACCACACCTTGCTATTGACCGCGAAGGAAAGCCCGGCAGTAAAAGAAATCTATCCAGTCCAGGTCAAGATGTGATAACGAGGAGAATAGCCCTTGAATTGTAATGCACCTTCCCAAACAACTAAATAAATATAGGCCAGGAGAATGCCCTTTAGGTTAGGATTCATTGTGTACGATTTGAGGGGACAGGAATCCAAGTTGACCCTAAAAAGAAGGATAGAGAGAATGCTCTATTAAGGCCCTAAACAGTGAAAGAAAGGCCCCTGTTTGCCCTTTTCTATAGAGTTGCCTCACCATTCTATATTGAGTAAAGGCCCATTCTACATTCTATAGGGGTCTAGTCCTTACCGTTTCTGCAGGGCCCATTCTGCATCTGTCTACATTCCGCTGGTTCCCATTCCCTAACCACCCACATATTCTTATTTAAGGGGAGTGATCACTCAAGTGCTGTCCCTTCTTGAGCGAAGTCATACCACTTGTGTGGATAAGCCAGCCCACTAGTAAGATCCGGAGGTTATGGAATGATGGAAAGGAGAAGCTTAATAATTAATAAGGTGCGATCCGTCAAGTTTCTATTACCTAATTTCATAGTGGCCTGTTGCCAATCCTATAGAAAAGGGGAAGGTTTCTAGGTAGATGGGTTACATTAAAACAAAACAAACTTTGAGTCGGGTAAAGAGAGCTTCGAGGGAGGGGGGGTAGGATGCAGATCGGAAGGACACAACCCCGGGATCAAACAGCGACTATCGTATAGAGATTGATTCTATTTGTAGGGATTCCATTCGTAGGGATATCCCATTAAAGGAGTTGAGGGGAAGAAAGAAAAGCAGTAGGCAAGCAAAGGAAGGGAGGAGCGAGCCATTGAACAAGCCCAACCAAGCCAAGCCCACCAGCGAGGTAACCTTGTCAAATATAGATTCTTTTCCTCTCTTTTGCGGTAGGCCGGCCGGCCATCAGTTGGTATTGAGCCATCGTGTACCGGTAAAGGCCATCCCGGTAAGAAGAAGTGGGCCATCCCAGACATACGGGAGAAGGCAATGTGCGGTGATGATCTAGTTTGCCTATATATTCGGCCTGCCTACATGACTAGCAGGAAATAGATTGATTCTCTGAGGACCGGTAGGGGCTCGACTGTTAAGGACCCTTTAGGGGGCTCGACTGATAAGGATGCGCAAGCAGGCTCGACTGTTTTGGTTACTTATTTGAGAGGGGCAATAAGTAAACCCTAACCTTTAGGTGCTCGACCATAAGGACCTTTAGGTGCTCGACTGATAAGGATGCGCAAGCAGGCTCGACCATAAGCCCCCCCACCCAATAAGTAAATTGAACCTTTAGGTGCTCGACCATAAGGACCTTTAGGTGCTCGACTGTTAAGGACCTTTAGGTGCTCGACCATAAGGGATTTATCGCTCGACCATAAGGGCCGCCATCGCCGCCATCAGAGGATGCGTAAGCAGGCTCGACTGTTAAGGCCGCCATCACCTTTAGGTGCTCGACTGATAAGGACCTTTAGGATGCGTAAGCACGCTCGACTAGTAAGGACCCTTTAGGGGGCTCGACCAAAAGCCCCCCCACCCAATAAGTAAACCCAAGAGGTGCTCGACCATTTTTTGACTTATTTGAGGGGCAAATAAGTAAATTGAATGCGTAAGCAGGCTCGACTGTTAAGGCCGCCATCACCTTTAGGTGCTCGACTGTTAAGGCCGCCATCGAGACCCCCCCACCCAATAAGTAAATTGAATGCGTAAGCAGGCTCGACTGTTAAGGATGCGTAAGCAGGCTCGACTGTTAAGGCCGCCATCGCCGCCATCGAGAGGTGGATAAAACAAAAGAAGATAACTTACCACCTGCACTTGAGACTAATGAAGAAGGGAATCACCTTTTGATGGAAGAGACTATAATTCAACAACAATCTGAAAAAGATGGAGGCTCATGACCAAAAGGAGGAGAAAGAAGGGGGCACTGAGGGAACCCATAAGGATCAGAGCTGGATGCATAATCAGCTAGCAAGGTAGCTCTTTGCTCTCATCAAGATAGAACAAGTAAACACAAAACCTGAAAGCTCCATTCTTCTTCCTAACAAGAGCAACCAAGGTGGGAAAGACAGGAGCAAGGCCCACATTGACAAGGGTAAAGGCACCTAAGGCAGGATGCCGATGATTCTCGTTCATTCTCGGACTTCAGACCCACCTCATTATCGGAGTTAATATCCACTTCCCTATCGGAGTTATTTACTACTTTTACCCTAATTCTGGCTACCTTCCCTCTCGCTAATCGTACCGGCCCTTCTATACGAATGAAGAGAACCAGCCTTCCTTCTATCCTTCCTTCTATACAAACGAAGAGAACCAGCCTTCCTTCGGGATCAAAGAACTCACTGGCAAGAGACAGAATGAATAGAGAATAAGCTTCCCTCTCACGCTCTTCCTCGACCACACTTAGCCAGACTTCCTCGACCACTCGTGAGACTTCCTTCCCGGGATCAAAGAATCTAAGCAATCAACTTGGCATTTCAAGAATGAATGAAAGAATAGTCTCTGTTTCCTGCCTCATGAACAGCCGCCATCGAGAGTTGCCATCGAGAGTGATAGCGAGGGGTGAGAAACAAACCACTCGACCAAAGGCCCGGTAGGGACTCACTATTCATATGGTGAGGAAGAGGAGACTTGCCTTCCTTTATTCTTTCTCTTGCCAACCGTGTTCCCACCTTTCTTCCACTCTTATTCCTACTCTTATGCTCTATCAAGGGGCTTGCCTTGCTTATCGGGTTACTGGCTGGTCCTACCTAGCTTATCGGGTTATCGGTTGGTCCTACCTTCCCATCGGGTGAAAGGCCAAGGAAAGGGGGTGCATCGATAGAAGGGCCATCGAGTAACCCGAATAAGGTCAAGGAGAGAGTCTCGGGTTATCGGGTTTAAGGCCAAGGACCAGCACCTCGCATGAAAGGAACTTATTTATATGTCGGACCTCATATGGAGGATCCGATCAAGCTTCCTCTCCTTCTTTATGAGTCACTGTCTCCGTCTCCGCTTTTGACTACGCGGAGACTTAGTCAAGGAAAGGAACTGACTGCATTCATAGAGCAAGAGACAGAATGAATATGGATTTTCACAGCCCTGAGCAAGCAATCCATTTCACCCCATTTTTGCTATTTTCTTTTTCGCCGACTCACTCTTTTGGTATTTCAAAATAGATGTAATCAGAGGATTAGTTATTGCCTTCCTCTATCTATTGCTTGCTGACTATCTCTTTGGCTTGCCTGACTCGATTACTTGCCTGACTATCTCTTTGGTGCTTAGCGGTCGGTGCTAGTGAGCGCTGTAATCTAGTCATCGACCTAGTCCATAGATGAGCTGGACCTAACGCTTTCAAAGAATTGACTTACTGGACTTAACCCTTCTGGCCCTAACGCAGGGTGTCATTACGCATTGATGCTAATACATAAGCATTTCCCAGAGAAAGAAAAGCATTCTCCCGAAGTTTTTGGGTAACCCACCCTATCAATCTATGACCTCTTCTATCAATCTATAACCTCTTATATCAATCTGCCTGCCTTTTGATAGCTTTAGTTTTAGCATTCGCATCTGAGCATTCGCATTCGTGGGCATTAACAACCCTTTCAAAGAATTGACTTAACGTACCTGCCTAGCCTGCCTAACCCAGATGAGCTTTTGCAGATGATCTTTTATGCATAAAATAGCCTAAAGATGAGCTAACCCAACGTAATCGCCCACTGGTTGTCCTTCCCCACTGGTTCTACAGGCAAGCGCCTACATGAAGTCATAACATGAAGTCATAAGGCAAACATGAAGTAATAACATGAAGTCGGCAAGCCCCTCTATAGGCACTCTCTATAGGCACATACTATAGGCACAAGTGAATAAATAGAAGTGTTCGAGGGTGAGAAGTGTGCGAGGCATTAGTGTGGGTTAGTGTCCCAGGGTGAGAAGTGTCCGAAGCGCTTAAGCCCCTCGGAGAGTACCTGAAGAATGATATTGGGGTGAGCCCAATGTAGAAGCTAAATATATATATATTCAGGGATTGTTGGTTGAAGGAACCCGATGGGAGGGGGAAAAAATGCTTCCTACCAAGCACGGGAGGCAATGCAGTCACTATCCACGGATCGTATGACATCTACCAATGGACAGAGAATGGAATGCTATCCACTGATGGATTGAATCATTGACTGATACTACCACTGATAGATTTACATTCACAGCTGAGGATTTAGAAATATACATCTGAGGATGGATACTCTCGACTATCAATGCAGGGAAGGAAGGAGATAGAGGGATACACCCATAACCCCTGGTGGGAAGGTAGTATTCCCTGGTGGTATGTCTGCATAGCATGCCCAGCTTGTATGGTGGGATCAAACCCCTGCAAGTCTGTCTGTATCTCATCTCAGCAGTGAAAGCCTAGTGATGGTGTTTTTGCGTGATGTGATTCCCTGCGCTGTTTGTTGGTGTAGTGTCTGGATGTCCTGTTAAGGTAGGGTGGATTGTATCGGCTGTTAGGAAGGAATCAATCGCCTGCTTGTCTGTCTTGATCCCCTGCTAGTCTGATAGCCTCGACTGTTAGGAAGGATTTGATCCCTAGGGTGTTAGGAAGCATGGATGCGATGTTCGGTTCAATAGCATGCGCTGTGAGGAAGGATAGCATTGTCTGCGTGTCTGGATTGTATCCCGCTGTCAGTAAGCCTAGATTCAATGGTGGGTATTGGGGTTTGACCCCCCAGAGCTGATGTAATCGGATGGTAGGTTGTATCTGATCCCTGCTTGTGGATAAGGGATTCCTGTGCTTGGTTGGGAGCATAGCATGGGCAGGCTTGGCTGGGTGCAGGTAGGTGCGGGTGCGACCCACCCCATTTATTATGGAGGGCTTGGGCCCCTCCCACGCATTTTCCAGTGGAATGTGTGGAAGGTCCGTATCGTAGTCATGTGAATGGTGGGAAAGCTCAAACGTAAAGCGTGAGAAAGCTCGTAGTTGGTAGTGTTAATTCCTGCTACTATTCATATAACATCGTAGTCCTTTCTATATGAGAATATTGAAACTACGAAAGTAGTAAAAGCTGCTGCTTCCGACTGTAGGTCCCAATATATATTCGTGTGAATGTGTCCTACTGTACTTGTTAGTATGATAAATTCCTCTCCCGGTGGTCGAGCCCTCTCCTCTCCTCTCGATGGCGGCCTTAACAGTCGAGCACCTAAAGGTCCTTATGGTCGAGCCCCCTAAAGGGTCCTTATCAGTCGAGCCCCCTAAAGGGTCCTTATTAGTCGAGCGTTCGTACCTCACCCTGCCGGGGGCATCCTCACA
>Ga0115851_101123_pt1 | contig 13688 bp, 11 predicted proteins | sample InSIn2gowninarea_FD_83865 | JGI IMG/M metagenome (GOLD analysis project Ga0115851, IMG submission 83865)
TAAGATTATGTTAGAAAATGCTTGTATGAATTAAAAGACTTTAACTCTTCGTCTCACACTGCAACAACCATCTACATACCTTCATCCTACAACTAGAAGAAATATTATCAGTTGCTGCAGTAGGATTTCGAGTTTTGAAATTTTCACACTTGGAGGAGGTTTGACTTTGGTTTGTGGGTCTTGGTTTTCTCATTTGATCAGATTCTATAAGAAGATAAGAGATTCTTTTGGGTTTTCCCCATGGAGGGGTTTTGCCCTGGCTTGGAGCCTATATTTTGTGTCCTCTGTCTTTTATAATCTTTATGGTTTATGCTCTTGATAATTATTTGATGAAGAGAATTTAATAAAGAACTCGAAGAAGCTAACTAAAGTTCACAAGTAATTATTAAGGATAAGGAGAATTGTTTAAATAATTGCCTTGGTAGATCTTCCAACATGGTATAACTTGGAGATCATATTGTTGAGATAAGAGAAGGTTATTTGTCGAAAGGAGATAATTTGCTAAGGACACAAGGAAGGGCATGAGGAAGAAGACCTCATCACCTTAAGAAATATCAAGCTCTCATTGAAGGAAGAAAGACTACTATATCAATATCTTAGTGAAGGCCTCATCATGTAAAGAAGGACATCTACTTTTCTTGAAGGCTCTTTGCTTTTGAAGGAACTTCTTGAAGGAAGATTGCTCTATCTTGAGAAAGAATATTGATTTCTCTCTCTTGGAATGCTCGTTGGAAGACATCTTTGAAGGAAAGGAAGCATCAAAGAATCTAGGGATCACCATCCACTCTTTGAAGTTGTTTAAAGACACTATTGTTGAAGGCATCCTAGAAGTCATCATTGTAGGGCATATTCGAGGTCTCTTTTAAGGTCTTGAAAGCATCAAGATAGTTGGAGACGTCATCAAGAAGGACACTCATTTGACAAGTAAGTACCATTTTGTGCTCCATGTCTCAATCTACAGACCAAATGACTACATTTTGCAAGGAAAGCAACAAGCTCGTTGGGTCAACAAACTTCCTAGCATGGAAGAAGAGGATTGATTTGGTGCTCATAGAAAATGAGGTCATGGAATATATTCATGGTGAAGTAACTCAACCAGACAAGGAGAAGACTCAAGAATTAGCAAGATAGGAGAAGGCAGAAGTGAGGACACAAAGGATTCTTATCGAATCCATAAAAGATCATCTCATTCCCTTTGTTGCTGATTTGAAGTCATCTAAATAAATTTATGATAACTTGGTGAAGTTGTACTCTATAAGTACATTAGGTCAAAAGATATCCTTGAGGAATCAACTATATAGAATAAGGAAGTCAAAGGATGAAGATATGGCCACTTATCGTATGAAGATCCCACAGATAAGGGATCGGTTGCAAGGGCTTGGGGAGGTTGTTTCCAATTCAGAAATGACTACTTGTGTATTAAATGCTTTGCCACCTGATTGGAGTAGTTTTGAAACTAATGTCTACTCAAGACATGATACTACTCCTTTTGATGAACTATGGGTTCAGTGAGTCTTGGAAGAAACAAGATTGAAGGCAAAGGATGATATCGAATCAAATGAGGAGTCTCAAGCCTTTGTTGTAAAATCCAAGAAAAGGAAGAAAGGGAAGTTTGGAAAGTCCAAAGGAAAACAAGATATGTCCAAGATACAATGCTTTGGAAGCAATGAGTATGGACATTTCAAGAGGGATAACAAAAGGAAGGAAAGGAGTGAAACTCACATAGTTGAAGAAAAGGGAGAACCTAAGAAGAAGCCGAAAGGAGAAGATCCCAAGGATCTTTACTATTAAAGGAAGCTCCATCTCTATCAGGTTCATTTGCAATTTGTCTTTCTTTTATTAGAAAGTAGAGTAGCATACACCTTTGCATTTCTCTAGAAGAGTCTTGGTTTTTGTAAGACGTGGCATCATAGAAAGAAGCATATGATTGTAGAATTAGAATCTACATGATCAAATTGCTTTGGAAGGAATCATCTAACTTATAAGAATGAGAAGATTGGGACCATATTGCACATTATAATTCGTACAATGATTTTCTAACATAATCTTAGTGGTAGTCATTTTGCAAAGAAGGATCATCAAGATCCTCCAATTAGAGCCATCATTTAGGAAGGTTCTTGGAAGAAGCATTATGACTGATATATATTCCATCTAGTCTTGTAGGATGAAGGTATGTAGATGGTTGTTGCAGTGTGAGACGAAGAGTTAAAGTCTTTTAATTCATACAAGCATTTTCTAACATAATCTTAGAGGTAGTCATCTTGCAAAGAAGGATCATCAAGATCCTCCAATTAGAACCATCATTTAGGAAGGTTCTTGGAAGAAGCATTATGACTGATATATATTCCATCTAGTATGGAAACATTAGTCTTGTAGGATGAAGGTATGCAAATGGTTGTTGTAGTGTGAGAGGAAGAGTTAAAGTCTTTCTCCTCTTAAAGGAAAGCTTAATCTTCAATAAGGTTGGAAGCAAGCCCATTCAAAGGAAGTATGGCTAGATGGTTGTATGGAAGCAAAGGTGTGCATGTTCTTTTTTAAGTAACTCTTCTAAGATAGGGTTCATAATTACAAGAATCTTGCAAAAGGAGTTCGTTATAAAAATGTGCTCGTTAAGTCCTCCATATGGTTACTTGATGCTTGTAAGAAGAAGTTTGTCATACTTTGGAATGGTTATGGATCAAGACTCTTCCACAAGATGACATGACTTAGACATGATATTAATCAACATTGAATATGGTTTCTTGACAAAAGAAAGAGAGTTGATAATGACAACTCCAAGAAAGAAGAAATTGCGACTTACTCGTTAGTTTGTTCCATAGGCTCTTTGATTACAAGTGATTAGCATGGAGAAGGATCATTGATAAAAGATGAAGATAGACCATGTGAAAGGATGTTGATCTTAGAAGTAAGCAGAATCCGAAGAGGCCATCATATTGAGGTAATTTTGATATTTTATACCAAGGTTTTGGTTATCTGATCAATATTTGTTTTGCTACCTCGAAGGAAATTGCAGAAAAGCATAATGGTAGTTGAGGCAAGTATATCTACAACTATTGGTTTTGAACTCAATTGGATTGAGTGGATGGTTTTGGTAATCCTTGAAGGATTGTATGGCCAACATTTTAACATCATATTGGGATTAAGAGGTAGCAGTACAAAGAGATAACCCAATGTTCATATGAATGATGGAGATCACTTTCATGTCTAAAGGAAGCTATGAGTAAGCTCTACTTTGATTGGCTAAATATAATGCCTTTGTTGATGATGGCTAGAGGAAGGTGATATGAAAGGTTGATGGTCTGAATCTTATCACAATTTGGCTCCAATACATTTAGGAAGAAGAAAGCTCATTTTCATGAAGGTACGAAGAAGAGTAGGGGCCATGTAGCTACTTGAAGATCCCCATGAAGGACTAGTAGTTAATGTATTGATGAAGACACATTAGAAAGCTTCCTAATTAAAAGGACTTGAAAAATATCCTCTATGCTTTAGAGGGAGTAAGAAGTCTCCTTAAATGTTTGAGAAGGAGCAAGGATCGATTCCCCAATTAAGAGGGAATGAGGATCTCCTCTCTAGGTTGAGAGGGATTGATGTTAAGGACATCATATTCTCCATGTGTCATGCACTAGACCAAGACTAACAACCTTAAGTCTTAGTGAAGGCACTAGGAAGGAGAACGGAGAATTGGATAAGCATCTAAGATTGATACTCCTTGACGATATTGAATCCACGATAGGAAGTAGTCTTGTTGACCGACACTCTTTGAGGATTAGACAGGTATCCAAGACAAGAGTGGTCGAAGAGGACCGATATTCTTTGAGGATTGGGAATCCAAGATAAGAATAGAACTAAAAGGACATACCTAGTGAACATTTGGATGGGGTATGTATCTTGAGAGGTAGTGTGGTGTCTCACATAAAGCCTCCCAATATTATGCTCTGATATAAATAGAGCTTGTCAAGTTAAGGCCTTACTATGTTGACAATTTTGGTTATGATGTTGGTGCTTAAAGATGGCTTATTAATCTGACTCTTATTATCAGAACTCTTTAGTTTGATAATATCCTTGTACCAGTTGTATAATTATGAATGTCTCCCTAGTTAAGAGGGAGTGTTGGAAAAATGTAACTAGTTTTGGTCCTCATAATTGTCGTTGTACTCATGTCATTATGTATATATTATGTAATAAGCAAAAGAAGAAAGAAAAATATTATTTTCAAGCATGGGTTTCATGCTTCTTTTGATTGGTCAATTAGGTTAAGCATGTTCTTCATGCTTCTAGGGTTCGTCAAGACATAAAAATTATTGTCATTAGCTAAGAGAATCAATATTACTTGTATAACACCCATTTGGGCAAGATGTAATATGTAAAAGAATTTATTTTGAGTCAAGAAAGTCAAAATAAGCCTCTAAGCAAAAGTTGACCCTACTAGTGAGAAGTCAGCGTAGAGAAGGTTATTCAACCTCATGGAAAGCATGTATATAAAAGGAGATTCAACTCACTTGAACACACATTCGATCTGCAACAAGGAAGCGAGAAAAAGAAGAGCGAAGAAGTCTAGACGCAAAGGAGAAATTCAAAGTGAAGGAAGAAGATAAAATATCTAATCTTTTTTGCCCACACGTGCGAAATTAGGGTTTTTGCAGTGCTACAGGAGGCTGAGATTTGCAGGTTCGAGTTGCAAAAGGCCAAAAGTTGCAGGTCCGAAGTTGCAGGTTTGAAATAGAGGGCTGGGATTATGCTTTGACTAGGAATCTTGAAGTTTGACTTTTATTGACCTTGTTGACTTGAACTTGTTCGAAGGAATCTTTGGAGGGCTGAATTGGTGCTTGGGGAACGTTTGACTTTGGTCTTTGGGTCTTGGTTTTCTCATTTGATCATATTCTATTAGAAAAGGAGATTCTTTTGGGTTTTCCCCTTGGAGGGCTTTTGCCCTCGCTTGGAGCCTATATTTTGTGTCCTCTGTGTTTTATAATCTTTATGCTTTATGTTCTTGATAATTATTTCATAAAGAGAATTTAATAAAGAACAAGAAGAAGCTAAATAAAGGTCACAACTAATTAATAATTATTAAGGATAAGGAGAATTGTTTAAATAACTGCCCTAGTAGATTTTCCAATGCTTGGTCCATCCCTTTTAGCAGGCCTTATCTTACCTTTAGGCCTTATCGAACTTTGAACCATAATCCAAATTCAAGACTATGATGATGTCATTACTTCAAGATGACTTACATGCTATAAAACAACGGGTGTGTACACTCATTGGTTGAGAGGTAGTGTCCTTACAACATCTTCCTATAGTGCACAAGCACCTGAACAATAGTACGCAAAATCCTTATTGAAGACATACCTTTCAGGCTAAGTCACCTGACACGGGGATTCGGGATTCGTAGGGTTCAGGATTCGTGGTGTCAGATTCAGACATGTTGACCCCCCGGAACAGGACACGTAGGATTCGTTATATATTATTTTATTTAATATATATATATATATATATTAAAAATTAGATATTTCTTACACAAATTTTAATTAATGATACAAATTTATTGATTTCAAACATAGATCTTCATCTATAGCTATTAGCATGCATAGTACATACAAAATTCAAATACATGTCAGTGGTACTGGTCACATAAATCATGATTCATAATTCACAACTGAAAGACAACTTACAACTACAAGATAGTAAGATAAAAACACTGACAACTGTAGTTTTCTCATTAAGTCATCAAATCAAAATGTGTTACATAGGTAGTGCTGGTGCAATGCCAATGGCAAATAGAAATAGAAAATATAAAACAACTACAGGTATACAAGCCTCAAGGCATCAATCAGCATCAGAATCAACATCGATGTCCTCATCATCATGGTACCCACTGCTCTCCTCTGCATCCTCCTCCTCCCCTATATCCATAGTCGCCTCTGCATCTGCTGGTGTGGAGGATGACCCCTTTAAGTCATTAAATCTAATAGGCTCTAGCACTGGATAATTGAGATCCATGTTGGCCAATGCCAACTCAACACTGGTGTCCAGACCCATATCATCAGGAACAGTGTTACTTGGGAGCGGAAGCGAAAGGGGGGAGTAGGAGCGAAAACGGGAGTGAGACCGACATTTTCAGAGGCTCCTCGTTTGGTGCTCTTGATTAAATACGAGTTCCATACCCTAATACATGACAAAATTCAATGGAAACATTGCAATCCCCCAATCCTAAAATCCTGAAAAACTAATAAGTCTACTGGATTTTGAATGAAATAAAAAATTCTACTTTCTCCATATGAAATCCAATGAGGCCGGAACCACTCTCAAACATCCCGAGTCATTTCATGGTAATGTTAAAAATTTAAGTAAAAGGATGAAAATGAATATCACTTTTACTTTAAGAATTTAACATTACCATGAATAGCATATCAATACTAGGGCCTAGACTTGATCATTAAGCTGCCAAAACGCTTGCCAAATGAAAATATGTGTGGTTGTAATGACCAAATGCGGCCTTTTCATACCTGTGTAGGTCACTTTTGCCGCCTAACGAGTCCTGGAAAATAGGACACGATTTCCAAAATCGTGACACGCTGGGGGATTCGACGTGTCAAAATAGGACACGACGTGTCATGTTTTTTGGACACGAATTTCGAGAGAATCGTGTCTAACACGACGGATTCAGATTCATGGGCCCTATAGAATGAATCTGGTTGCTTAGCTTTCAAGTCTTCTAGGGTTTACAATCCCTAAGACATAAGATCATTTGTCTTGTGAAAATTTTCTTGCTTTAGTCAATGCAAATGAGACAGTTCATCCAAATCATAAGAGGACAATAATGTGTCATGGAGTCCCATGCCTCTGCATATGTGATTGTCAACAAAGTGATGTTATCAGTCAATCAAGGAATGCTCCATCTAGTCCAAGTAGATGTATAATGATCCAATATAGCCTTTGTAAGGCTTGTAATATGCCTCTTTTTTGACTAACAAAATATTGCAAGTAAATAAGGAATGCTTCATAAAAATAAGATGTTTCAGTGTCTTCCATAGAAATCTTCTAAGAGAACTCACTCCATCAACTGAGGCAAACAAACAATTTCAATTTGCATGAGCATGTGATATTTGAAATGGTCCTTCACAGATGCTTCACACTTATCGACCATGAAATGCTCTTTCCACTTTGCAAGATTGAGCACATATCTGGGTGCTTAAATTGAAGGGAATTGTTCTAGATGCTAGGATGCAAAAGATTCGATCTCCTTCCATCGTGGATATTCCCCTTTAAGTAATGAATTAAGATCTTGAGGTTTTCTCTCCCTCTGAATACAACTCTCTTGAAACAAATCAATCACAATATATACAAGGCATCAACCAAATCACTTCTTAACACACGAGAGGATCCTTTCCATGACCTAAATATACAATGGCTTACAAACTCCATAATCTAAGGGTTACAAATCTGGGAAGCATCAAATCATGCTGTTAAACCACCTTTTGCAAATGAACTTTAGCAGACCTATTACATAAAAGACAACGTCACTGGCTTTTCCACTGACCAAGGCACTACAAACTTCTTCTGGCGACCTTGTCAGTCTCCTCGGCCTTTGATGCTTGGACTGAGGTCTTTTCGGTCTCTTATAGGCCTGCGGCTAGTGCGGAGGCCTTTTGGCCCTCTAATAGATGGACTGAGGCCTTTAGGCCTTCAACCATCTTCCATAATCTTCGTTCTTCTTTCAACTCACAACCAGAGTTTGGACTAGGGCTTCCTCTAGGGATGATCTTTGAATTTTGGTAATGAGAAGGGCTAGTGTCAACTATGAGAGAACAAGCCCTAGAGGATAATTTGAAACAAGCTGGCTTCTTCAAGGCTGCTCTTTCACCCATGCTCTGATACCATGTTGACTTTTCATGATCTTCTAGTCTGATAATTACTTCCAATGATTTCTTAATTAATTCCTCGTGTCACATTCACCATTAAGTAATTATACATACAAAATCTCAACTATAAAACAATAATGACAGTATAATCACGAAGAGACAACTAATCACAAGACATGCAAAAATAATACCTTGGGGAAATCCTGACTAGAAAAAAACCCCAACAACCTTTTCTTATGAGAAATTGTTCAATTCAACAAAATATACAATATAATATTCCAGTCAAACAAAGTCAAACTGACCAAGAAACAAGCCCAGATCAAACTTGGTCAAACTGAGGAATTTTTACCTCTTGAACAACTGGTCAACTTAGGTCAAATAGGTCAAATTTCGGCCTCGTGCACGTTCATTAGTGTTGACACCTAATCATCAGGATTGGGTGAATGTAATTAATATAAATAGATAATAAAGAATATGAACAGTAATCAGGAGATGAAGTGAATAGTCTCTCCCTCATGTATATAATAAAGACCAACCTGAAGGAATAAAATGAATTGAATTCATGGAGTTACTACCTGGCCTGACATGGTATCAGAGCTCTTGAATGTGAATCAAGATGTGGAATCTAATTATCAAATTCTTGAAATGATTTTGCATTTGCGAGTCTATCCAAGCGATCAAGTTGCCGCTCAATAACATTGTCAGTTTTGGATGATTCAAGAAAAATTACATCTCTAGATACAACAAACTTTTTATTGACTTCATCATAGAGATGATATGCTTTGGAGGTGTTTGAATACCCCAGGAAGATACACTTACGATTTCTTGCACCAAGTTTGTTTTTATGTACCTTTGGTATCAAGGCATAACAGGTGGAACCAAAGACCCTAAGATGCTTTACCGAAGGAACGTGCCCATACCACATTTCATATGGAGTCTTGTTTCTAATAGCATTAGATGGACATCTATTCTTTATATATGCAGCACATAGAACAGCATCAGCCCAAAACATTATCTTTACATTTTTGAAGAAGAGCATGGAGCGTACCATATTTAAGATTGTCCTATTCATTCTTTCAGCTACACCATTCTGTTGGGGATTATAAGGCACAGTTGTTTGATGTTTGATCCCATGTTGGCGAAGATAGTTTTCAAATTCATTTGATGTGTATTCTTGTCCTTTATCAGTACGAATAGACCCAATATGACATTGTGCATCGTTTTCAATCTGACATGGTATCAGAGCCAGCTCCCAAAATTAAGTTTTGTGTAACCCCTTGTATCAGTTTTTTTTTGCCGTATTTTCTCTTTGGGCTTTCTGCCATAATAATTTTCTACGCCCTCTTCTCTGACTGACCTTTTTTACACTGCGCTACTTTGCTATAATATCTTCCTTACATAATACCTTCTGGACATTGCCAGAGGCGTTGGAGGAATTGTTAGTCGTAATCGTTGGAGGCAGCCAGAAGAATCCTAATCCCTGTCTTGTTGTGAGTGTCAAAAAAAAAAACTCCGAAACCATTTCTGTATTGGAGCCCTTCTGCTCTTAAATAAACAAGATTTCTCTGGTTATTTTTTTGGCTTCCATTACTTTGCCTTCAAAGACCAATCGAAGTGTTTCCCATATCCCTCAAGAATGCGTGCCTAAGTGTGCTGTTGAGAGTGCCGCTGTTGTCTTGATAATCGTGCTTTACGTGCAACATCAAGATCGACTGATTTAAGTGCCAAAATATGGGATGCGTTGACAGGAGATGAGTTGCACTGTTTTGTGCACAAGCACATTGTTCGAGCATGTGCTTTTTCTGTGAGCACAAGCCTTTTACTCAATGGAGGACATGAGAAAATACTCCGTATTTTTGATTTGAACGGTAGCATGGCTTCACAGTGACCAGACTATATTCAGTGCTTATTCTGATGCCGGAAGTGTGAGGGAGTGCTGCGTGAAGGACCACTACACGCTCAGTATCGGAAAGCTGTTGGTGTCAGAACGCTATATGGTATAATGCTGCTGGTATATACCTCTGTTGTATAGTTTTGTGTCCAGTGCTGTACAGTGTTTTTTGTGTGTCCGTTTATGGTGCATTCTCCCTACATATGTATACAATCACACAATGTGGTTTCTTTTTAAAGAGCGTCAGTTGGTGTGGTTACCCACGGTTTCCCAAATATGATATGAGATTGAAAATTTGCAAGACGAGGCCTCAAGGTTAATTTCTGTTGAACATAATAAAGCAAAGGGAGTGCCGCGGGAGTGGTATTATGTTGGTACACTTTTGATACACAGTTTTGTGTATTACCTTGTTACTCGCCATATATTTATGCTGCCTGCCATATATATTCACCATATATTGAATGCGAATTGACATTTGAATTTGCTGCCCTATCATATCAGAATTATATTTTTCCCATTAGGAGTAAACTTTTGCAGCAGAAGGTTTTTTGTTACAGTATGCATTCAATCATATCCATTGTGGGAATAGTTTTCACTGGCAAGGAGAACTATCCGGAGTGGTCACGGATAATAAAACACACCCTCATTTTCAATGAGTTGTGGAAAGGAGTGTGCATTGGAAACGGAGATAAAGAGCCAAAACAGCCTACCTTAGACAAAGAGCTTGCCATTTGGGAAAATAAGAACAACAAAGCCTATGCATTAATTTCAGCATCTGTAAGTGAGGAGGTGAGCCGCCATATTTCGTCATATTCCACTGCTTTCGAAGCCTTACAAAAGTTGAAAGAACTCTATGACTCACATTCTGCACTTGAAGTTGTTCAACTCATGATTAAGCTCTTCACTCTTGAATTGAAAAATAATGATCCTCTTGCCCTTGCATCTGAAGTAAAGTCTATAATGCATGATATCAAAAACATTAAGGTTGAATTGGATATTCCTCTTATCGCTTTTCTCAAGGCACGTTATCCTACTTACTCCAATTATCTTGAGTCATTGCTAGCAAATGGAAATCTTAAAGACATTACCTTTGACACTCTTGTGAAAAAATCTGCTGAAAGAGAGAAAGCTTTTGGAAAGAGGATAGCCTCTAAATCTTCTGAAGAGGCTGTGTGCTTTGCTTATAAAGAAAAGCATCCTGTTCAAGATTCTTCAAGAGGAAGAGGTGGTCGAAGAGGAAGAGGAAGATATTTCAGAGGCGGGGGGGGTAGACACTCTCAAGGAGAAAAGGCAGATTTGCACTGCATACGCTGCAAAAGAAATGGATCACATGATGCCTCTACATGCAAGTTACCTTGGGACAAAATTGAGCAGCAAAGAAACCAACAGAAGGGTAAAACTGATGATACAGACAAAGGTAAAGCACTTGAATCCGCTCACTATGTTGTGGCACAATGTAATATCGGAGTAAATGAAGATTTATTTAATGCTTCACTTGCTTCGTGGAAAAATGATTGGTTGCTTGATTTAGGAGCAACCTGCCACATGACTCATAGAAAATATTTTTTTGAAGAATTTACTAACAATGTTGATGGAGCAGTATACTTTGCAAACCAATAAAAAATCAAGCCATCTGGGCTTGGCACAATCAGGCTTAAATTGCTTGGTCTTCCAAACTTTCTTCTGCATCATGTTCTATATCTCCCGCAGTTGAAGAGAAACTTGCTGTCCTTGGTTCACATCCGCTAGCAAGGTCACTCCATTCATATGTTTGATGGCAAGCTTGAGGTGAGAAAAGCATCTGACCACTCACTTGTCATGAGGGGAATAGAAGAAGAAAGGCTTCTCAAGTTGCAAGGTACCTCTGTTCGTGCACAACATTTCTCATATAATTCTCATTATGAAGAAGGGACACTTCCATCAAGTCTATTATGGCATGCTAGATTTGGACATTTGAACTATGACATCCTCCGCTTGTTGAAGAAAAATGGTGTTGTTGGTTTGCCTACAATTCCTAGGAAATTTAAGTAATGTGATGCTTGCATTCTAGGAAAGCATAGCAAATAGTCTTTTCATGATTCACATTCAAGAGCACATAGAAAACTTGAACTCATTCATTCAGATTTATGTGGTCCAATTCCTATTCCTTCTGCAAATGGAAATAAATATATGATGGCATTTATTAATGACTACACCAGAATGTGTTGGGTTTATTTATTGAAGAACAAATCTGATGGTTTTCAAACATTCAAGAACTTTCATAAATGGATTGAAAATGATGCACAATGTCATATTGGGTCTATTCGCACTGATAATGGAAAAGAATGCACATCAAATGAATTTGAAAACTATCTTCGCCAACATGGGATCAAACATCAAACAACTGTGCCTTATAATCCCCAACAGAATGGAAAAGAATACACATCAAATGAATTTGAAAACTATCTTCGCCAATATGGGATCAAACATCAAACAACTGTGCCTTACAATCCCCAACAGAATGGTGTAGCTGAAAGAATGAATAGGACAATCTTAAATATGGTACGCTCCATGCTCTTCTTCAAAAATGTAAAGATAATGTTTTGGGCTGATGCTGTTCTATGCGCTGCATATATAAAGAATAGATGTCCATCTAATGCTATTAGAAACAAGACTCCAGATGAAATGTGGTATGGGCACGTTCCTTCAGTAAAACATCTTAGGGTCTTTGGTTCCACCTGTTATGCCTTGATACCAAAGGTACATAGAAACAACCTTGGTGCAAGAAGTCGTAAGTGTATCTTCCTGGGGTATTCAAACACCTCCAAAGCATACCATTTCTATGATGAAGTCAATAAGAAGTTTGTTGTATCTAGAGATGTAATTTTCCTTGAATCATCCAAAACTAACAATGTTGTTGAGCGACAGCTTGATCGCTTGGATAGATTTGCAAATGCAAAATCATTTCAAAAATTTGGTAATCAGATTCCACATCTTGAAGGGGGGATTCTTATACTAGATCAACATGTGGAATCTTCTTCTGAAGAACTCTCTCCCCCACATGAAACTCCAACAATGGATGATGCTTTAAGTGATGTGATTGATAGAATTGGGAGACTGAATCTTGATTCATTCCTAACTCAATCAACGGAGCAACTTGGACCATCTGAGAAAGGTCCCCCAAAGTGGTTGACAAAGACACTTGAAAGTGTTCATCCTGATGAGGTTGGAAAGATAGGAACTAGAAATTCAAACCGGCAAAATGGAGGTGATGTAGATGACTCTAATTCATCTGTTGATATGGATGTTTCTTATGATTGTGAATTGAACTTGTGTACAGATTTTGAACCAGCTTCCTCAAAGAAGCTGCTTCTAATGATGAATGGAAAGAAGTTATGCAAAAGGAGTATGATGCCCTCATAAAGAATGACACTTGGAAGCTGGTTGATCCTCCACTAGGAACCAAACCAATTGGCTGCAAGTGGGTCTACAGGAACAAGTATAAAGTTGATTGCTCACTTGACAAGCACAAAGCCAGGCTTGTGGCAAAAGGTTTTGCACAGAAGGAAGGGGTCGATTATGAGGAGACTTTTGCCCCCACAACAAAATGGGCTACCATCCGGACACTCTTTGCCCTAACAGCTTAAAACGGTTGGAAAGTTCATCAAATGGATGTAAAAACTGCTTTCTTGAATGGAGATCTAAAAGAGAATGTTTTTATGTCTCGGCCTGAAGGATTTGCAGTGAAAGGACATGAACATAAAGTATGCAAACTTGTGAAATCCTTGTATGGCCTCAAACAAGCACCGCGAGCTTGGTATGAAAAACTAACTGAGCATCTTCTGAAGGTCAATTTCAAACATTATGATCTTGATGATGCAACTTTATTTGTCAAGAAAGTTGGCAAAATAGTTGTATATCTTGTGGTATATGTAGATGATCTTTTGATGACAGGG
>Ga0115851_101125_pt1 | contig 13686 bp, 14 predicted proteins | sample InSIn2gowninarea_FD_83865 | JGI IMG/M metagenome (GOLD analysis project Ga0115851, IMG submission 83865)
CCTGGACTGCCTGAACTAGCGGAGCTAGCAGGGCTGGTACCAGGTAGGACGTCCACACTCAAACTCAAACTCATTCCTGACAACGACGTTGACACCACAGGGCTATGAGGTGACATGGCAATACCGAAAGTACGACCGTTGACAGGTACAAGGACTGCCGTTTGCGGTGAACTATACAAACTGCTTGGAGTACTTCCATTGAGAGTGAGAGGTGATGGAGTCAAGAGGACGAATCTTGGACTTGAAGTCATGCGGCGGTGGTGACGGGATTCAATCGGGAGGTCGGTTTGCAGGCGTGGTAGCTGAATTGACGGGCAGATGACTGGTGTCGGTGGGATTGTTGGGAGGGTGAGTTCAGAATTGGGATGGAGACTGAGCTCGATGATTGAAGACGGTGAGAGGGGACTAGCGAGAGTGACTGGAGATATGTCCATTGGAGAGAGCGGTGAGATTGGTGAGATGGGGGACATGGCGATGAGATCTGGATTTGAAGAGTGCTCGTTGTAGATTGGCTGGCAGAACTAGCTCGCGGGTAATGAATGATCGTGTCAAGTTCCGAATAGGTGTTGGTGGTTTGACGGCGGTATGAAACTGGTTTTGGTAAGGAGTGAAACAGGTCGTTTTTGAAAATAGTGTACGTGGTAGGTAACTAAACGAACGAGTAAGTAACAAGACAAATTCGACTTCAGAAGCAGCGACGAAGTAGAAGTGAAAAATCGACATTGATGCAGCTAGGTCCTCTTTCGTTTTGTTCTGAACATCATTGTCATCGATGTCGAACGACACAAAGTACTTGGAATGTCCGTGCGCTGCTCAGCCTCACATTTCGTTGCGGATTTTTCTTTGTCTGCAGATCTGGACTCGCTCAGTTCGTTTTGGACGCGAAATTGATATTCTGACCGCTTCATTGTTTTTCTACTGTTTGTCTCGATACATGTGTCCGGATTGGGTTATGCACCTCTCCTTCGTCGTGCCGATTATGCACGTTGCGATATGATCTAAACTATCGATGCACTTCTGTGTTGGTTGATGAATGGATGGCTGCTGCCTCCTAGCCCTTCTCTCCCCACTTCAGTAGCATCTGAACTGTCTTCACATGGCCGCGGTCCAGGGCTGCCTGGATTGCACTGTTAACTTCCTCATTGTTGGAGCCCGCGCCATTCTCCAGTAGCATCTGCACCACCTCCACCTGGCCTTGCCTTGATGCCGCCTGCAGTGCACTGCCGTAAGGTCCTGGTGGTGCATTGATGCTTGCGCCATTCCAGAGCAACATCTGTACTATATCGGTTCGGCCACAGTATGATGCAGTTTGGAGTGTATCACCAAGCTCAGATGGAGCGTGAATCTCTGCACCGTTGTCTAGTAATATCTGCAACATCTCGGTATCGCCGTTTCTGGAGGCCAGGTGCAATGCAGTGCCCCAGATTCCTGCTAAGGCATTGATGTCTGCTCCCCACTTCAGTAGCATTTCAAGTATTTTCCCATGGCCAAATCTCGTTGCTGCCCGCAATGCATGGCCAGGAGCATTTACATCCGCGCCGTTGTCCAATAGTAGTTGCACCACCTCCTCGTGACCCCGTTTCGATGCCAGTTGCAGTGCATTGCCCCAAGGCCCTGCTGGAGCATTAACATTTGCACCGTTCAAGAGCAATGCCCGTACTATTTCTTTTTCGCCATGATATGATGCCGCTTGTAATGGGTCACCGACTGACTCATTTTGAGCATCTATAGCTGCACCATGAGCCAATAGTACTTGTACCACCACTTCGTGCCTGTTTCTCAATGCCGCCTGTAGTGCATTGCCCCATGGCCCGCCTGGAGCGTTGACATCCGCTCCCGACTCGAGAAGGATCTGGACTATCTCTCCGTGACCAAATTTTGATGCTGTCTGCAATGGGTTGCCCCACCGGCCCCCCCAACGCATGCACGTTCGCACCGCTCTCCAATAGCAGTTGCACCACTTCCTCATGGCCCTCTCTTGATGCTAGCGTCAACGGACTGTTAAAGCCCATCACTGGGCCTTCTACATCCGCCCCATTCTCCAGAAGAATATGCACCACTCTCTTTCTGTTATTAAACGCTGCTGCCTGCAATGCACTATCGAGCTTTCCCCCCTGCGCGTTAACGTCTGCCCCTTTTTCGAGCAGTAACTTGACCACTTCCGCGTGACCAGATGACGATGCCGCCTGCAGTGCATTACCAAACCATCCCCCTGGAGTATTAACGTCATTCGGTGACTTCGACAAAAGGTCCGCCAAGCACCCCTCGAGCCCGAGTAAGGCTGCATAATAGATTGGCAAAGGACGATCTTCGATAAGATTGTACCTGATATCGCGTGACGGAAACTCAGGCCGGTACAGCCTGATCCAATGGTCAAATATGTGCTTCGCTGAGAGCAGCTCGATGATATTCGGTGAAAGCTGCTCGACAAGTCTATCGTCAGCCTTCTGGTAGTGGTACAGCCAATTTCGCGCAGCGTATGTTGCTAGAGGATACCGCTCAACCAAATCTTCAGTCAACGTCTGGCTCACAAATTCATCATTGTTCAGATAGAGTAAGCAAATTTTACTGGTTCGGCCATGCTGTGTTGGACCCAACAGTGCAAAGTCTGCGGCACGACTTTTTCCAATCCGGTCAGACAACAAGTATTCTTGGACGGAAAAATGAGCAATACGGACGGTGTTGATACCAGTCGCATATTTGTAGTGTTCACCACGTTCCTCAACAAAGTCTTCGTCTTCACAGCTGTCGTAGCCCTGGTCCCGGTCATATTCCTCATCGGAATCGCTGTGTCCATAGCTGTCAATCATGCGGTGTCTGAATCCGATCTCAATCAGGCCAGGACAGACCCGAAGCAGGTCTTCGGCGCCTGTGAGTTTGCTACTGTGATCATAGCATTCGAGGATGTCGACATCGACCGCGATCGCATCAATAACCTCATCTACTGACAATGGCCGATGTGAATAACACAAAAGTGAGAGCAGCTGTTGAGCCTCCTCACGTGACTCGTCTCCAATGTTGCATAGCATTCGCTCGTACGTCTCATCGAGAGTTGGAGGCAGCGTGTGAAGGCACTTTTCAAGGTGTTTCTCGCTTCGAGCACACTGGCGTAAAGGACCGAGTTGGAGTTCAACCCATCGAAACCTGGAACCGGTTAAGCTGCTTGTCTCTGCACGAGCGCTGCACGAAACTACTTACACTCCACCCGCATGCTGAGCGAGATAGTTCTTGATCTTTTCACGATGGTCACCCCAACGTCGAAGTTGAGGATCATGGTCAACCTGGTAGGACACATATTGCAAGATGTCCTGCTGAACACTATTGTTCTTTAGTACGATATGTTGTGCTTCCTGGCTGAGATGCGCAAATTGCATGTGGTCTCGAATGTCAGGTACATCTCGACTGGTAACCAGCAAATGCAAGCCCGGCAATCGCCACTGCCGCATCGTTTCGATCATAGATAAGACATCGGCTCGGGAGGTCTCCCCAGGGCTCTCGTCCAAGGCGTCCAGCAGAATGTAGACATGACGAGTCTGGGTAATGGTTCGTCGAAGGTGTTCTAGCAAGACTGGAATTGGCGGAGTGCCATTATTATACGATTTTTGCAGATGGGTCAGGTCAGCTTCAACTCCTGTAACCTGTCCACAGAGCTGTAACAGTAGTGCACGCAGAGCTGCGGAAGCATCTTGTTTTGATTCGTCGCGAAATGTGAAGAAGAAGAAGGCCACCGCACAGTCATTAAGTGTTCGTTGGTGACGAAAGGTATACTGGATAGCGGTTGAGCAAAGCACAGACTTGCCACAACCAGCAAAGCCGTACAACCACAAAAAGGAGTTGTTATCTTGCAGCCAAGTAGTGAAAGTTGGACTTTGTATTAGCCACTGTCCTGTGCCAGGATGCCGTTGCGCGCTAGCAATATTCAAGTCGATGGTCGCATCTGCCGCATTCAGCCATTGACGGACACTGGCGCTCACGTTCTGTGCTTGTGCATTTTTTACGACTTTCTTCACCTCTTCAAGATCGGTCAGAGTGTTTTGATGGTCCTTCAATTGAAGCGCTTGCAAGGCGAGTGACAAATTGTCCCGAAAGTCATCAACATCTTCATCAAGTTTCTCAAGAGTACTTCGGCGGAAGGGGTACGCGGCGCGGCGGCCAGCTGCTGCTATTTTCTTTTTCCAGTCATCTTTTGGCTCTTTCTTGAACTTTTGGGCTTCGTCTTGCAACTCATGAATCACATCTCCGCAGCGGTCAATTGACTTTTCCACATTCCATAAGACTGTCTGCTCGTCAGGTCGCCATTTGCGAGTCCGCACAACTTCGTCGATAGTCTTGATAGTGGAAACAAGATCTCCTAGTTTGTCTGCTGTTCGAGCTAGATCTTGGTCTCGATCTCGATAGGTCGTATAATAATTATAAAGGTACTCGGTGGTCTGTAGACCTAAGGATATCAAGCCGGCTGCGCTAGCAGCGATGGAGAGTGGGTCACTCATGACGTAGCGTTCTTTGGAGAGGGTTTCAACACCACTTTATTGAGCTGAGATAAATCTAGCATTGTTATCTTGTTCATGCAGAATATGAGGGTGCTTCAAAGATGTACCCAGGCAAGTATAGGTAGGAGCACAGCTCTAGACGCCTCATGAAGTTGCAGTTGGCGCCGCAGATTCAGCCTGGCTCTACACCTTACAATGATTGGAGACACGTGATGTGGTCGGTTCTAGCTGCATACTACCTGGTACACCAGCTTTGTGGGCAGTGAGTCCCATCGAGTTCGTCAGCCTTCCTTGTCACACACTAATGCTGGAACTACAGTCAAAGACCGAGTGCTAACTTGAGTCGAGTACTCGAATTTGTCATGCGATGGTCAGGGAGAACCATACCTACACAGAACGTAAACTCAAGCAATGACCCCTCTAGCTTCTGCAGATTAGGTGACTCCAGGTCTTTATGAGCACATTTACAGTACTGACCCCATCCAAAAGTGGTAAAGAATCACGTCTCATCACGACCTCGTTTTGGAAAACCACTCAGACTTGACCCGAGCCTAGTACAAAGCAGCGACTAGTGTCTCGAGCTCTTCCCGGTCGGTACAGTCGAGAAGCGCTTGTTAAACTTGCTCAAGCTTCTACCTCTGAACATCGGTAGGATTTAAGTCTATCCTTTTTACTATTTGAACTATTTCTTGCTATGCCACACTATCCATGTCCTGCTCAACTCAATCCTCCTTTAGCGTTCAAAACATAGAGCAATTCAACACGTTCCTTGCGCCAATATAAATACCCTTCATACCTTTCTCTCCCACCACCAAATTCAACAACACTCTTTCATCTTCCCTAACCCAACCAACCAACCTGCCAAACCGTCAACCACAATCATGCGCCAACCCATCCTCCCCATCGCCCTCCTCCTCTCCCTCATAACAACAGCCCTCGCCAACTCCGGCGGCACAATCCTCTTCTGCGCCGAATTAGACCTCGTAGGCCCCTGCATAGTCCAACCCATCGAATACGGAAGATGCGACAACATCACCGACTCCAACCGCCTAGGCGATATAGGCAGCAGTTTCAACGTTCGTTATACACCCCTTCCCTCCCTTCCTTCTTTTCTCTCCCCCTTCTTTTCTCCTCATGAACCTCATCTACTGTACAGTACTATCACTAACATCCCCAACCCAAACCGGACAGATAACATCCGACAACGAAAACACCTGGTGCGATATGTGGGGAGACCACCACTGCAAAGTCAACGACCTTCCTTGGTACTACGGCCTGTGGAATGGGTACTGGGTGCAGCCTATGCCGCGGAATGGCCCACCTCATATTTACCGATCCTTTAAGTGCAGGGATCTTGGATGGTAATTGGAGTCGATACGGTGTGCATACATGCACACGCAAAGATGATTTGATAATGACTGGAGTAGGTGGTTGAGAAGATGAGCACATACTACATGTATGCAAGCAAAGGCGTTGGTAACAGTAACCATAATGGCGTTGGCAAGGTATCTAGTAATACATCACGAAGGACAGAATGCGTACCAGGGGGAAAAGATTGAATGATAATGGTATCTAGGTACCTTATGAGTTCATCACGGCGTTCAAGTCAAGGTTCCTTAGTTATTCAAATTGATTTATTCAACAACCCTATGTGGTTTCCTTCCAATTCATAGCTCTATCTATTCGGGGGTTATAAAGCACTAGAATGGTTCATAACATTCGTCTATATATATATTGGAGAAGAGATCCATCGAGATCACTGATACAAGCACAAATGGAGGTCAGTTTTTCATGGGAGTGTTCTCGTTCAATGGTGAATCTCAAATCTCCAAATGGTTACGGACTCGGATACTGTAGTAGTGGTCCTCACGAAGTGTTCACGGTCTGCAGAGCACAAAGAAAGATACATATTAAGAAGTTATCTGAACATTCTTTGTATTGACCAACTGTTTTCATTGGATCTTCTTTTCAAATCATAAAATACACAGTTCAATTCACATGAGTGGATGACTGACTTGCGCACAATCAATATGCGGCGCACTCATTGCTTTAATGATAGCTCACCAGAGATCGTTCGTGGTGACCGTATATATTCATGCGGGCCCTGGTCTCACTTCAAGCTTGATTCATTACTGTCTGCTTGCCTGGACTGTACCTTGCTCTGCTTTTTCGCCTCACGGTCGTCGTTGCTCAAGCGATGTGCAACTAAGATGCCACCGCTAATCCGCCCAGCTATACCCGTGTCTTACTCTGTGGCCTTGACCACGTCAGTCGCCTCAGCAGCACCCTCTGCCGACGCAGGAGCCTTGTCTTCTACAGCTGGAGCTGCCACAGTTTCAGTCTTGGTCTCTTCTGCCGGCTTGTCCTCCTCGATCGCTTCAATGGCTTCGGCTTGCGGTGCATCCTCAGCAAGATTATCTGCAGAAATCTTGTCAACAGCCTCTTCCGTTGACAATGTGTTTTCTGCAGGCTCTTCAACTTCCTTCTCAACCTTCTCATCTGTTTCTTTCTCAATCTCTTTCTCAACTTCTTTGTGTACGCCATTCGTGGTGGTTGGGCTGGCCTTTTCATCCTTGCCTGGCTTGTCGTCTGTAGGTTCAGCACCCAGCAGTGGGTTCCACACACCAAGCAGTTTGACTGCCCGCTCCCTGAAGTGATACTCCTCATCCTTCGGGATTGTGTTCAATTTCACCAAAGCCTTGAGAACCTTATTAATTTTCGTGTTTCTGATGATGCTGACCTCCAATTTGTTATCGTATGCCTCAAGTTTCTTGATGTAGGTGTTCATCTGTGGCATCTCATCTTCTTGAGGTTCAACATCCCGAGCCAAAAAGCCCTTTTGTAGCTTGTGTCGTAGGAAAAGCACCTCCTTCTCACGCGCTTTACGAGCCTCAACCGGATCGAGAGTTGGCTCATCTTCTTTTTCTGGTTCAGCTTCTTCTTCTGACTCTACTGCCTTCTTTTTCTTGTCCGCCTTGGGTTTGGTGGCCTTCTTTTCGGTGGTTTTCTTGTCTGTGGTAGGAGTTTTACCAGTAGTAAGCTTGAGCTTCGTGGTCTTTGGGGTCTTTGCAGGCTGTTAGTAGCTATTAGTTGATTGATGTCGCACGAGCATAGATCACTTACCTTTTCCGGTTCTTCGTCATCACTTTCGGCATCCTTCTTGCGCTTCTTGGAGGACTTCTTTGGCGCTGTATCATCAGCATCTTCCATGTCGACATCATCGGCCTTCACTTCGGACTTGCGTTTCTTCTTATCAGCTTTTGCAGCCTTCTCAGCTTCACGTTGCGCTTTTCGATCTTCGTCCTCCTGAAGAGCTGCCTCGTGCTGCATTAACATGTCCTTGAAGTGTTGGAGGTCATGACCCTCAGCAGCAATCTTGTAGGCTTCGATGAGTGATTTTGTCTTTCCTTTCTCAGAAACATCCTTGCACTGTTCAGGCTCGAGAGGCGACAAATCGGTATTGGGGATCCATCCACTGTGATAAGTCAGCCCTGCATGTCAATGTCTGTCTTCAATGTAGCTTACAATTCGTTTGTCTGAAGGAACATGACTGCGAAAGTTCGATCAATAACCTTCTTACCATCGTCGATGTATGGTTCTTTGTATGTCCCGTCGGGTTGCATAGCTGTGACTGGTCGAGTTTTCAATAGAACTTCGGGTAGCATATCTTCATCGCAAACGACAGCTGGCCATGGAGGAAAACTTCTCAATCGAGCAAGGTAATAGTCTCCAGGCTTTGCATCGAGATTTGTGAGCTTCTGTTTGGATTGCTTTTTCTTCAATGTCTTGCTTCGGTGCTCTGGGACACCCCCCGTCGACTTTCGTTTAGATTTGGATGCAGGTGTGCCGTTCGTCTCTGCCGCTGGCGCGGATACAGATGCAGCTTCATTTTCTGGTTCTGCCACGTCCTTCATCTCTGCGTCTTCATCAGCCGCGGGTGCAGCCTCAGTTGGCTTCTCAGACTCGCTCGTAGCTGGCTTATCTGCGACAGATTCGGATTGGGGTGCCTCTCCGTTGGTAGTAGAAGCTGATCCGATAGTCAGCATACGTATTTTGACTGAATTCTTGTCACCTTCGACTCACCTTCAGCAGGTTCGGCGGCGGCAGCAGGTGCTGTCCCTTCCGGTAGAGCTCCCGATAATTCAGCAACAGGACCCGAAGCTGGTTCTGCTAGCGATGGAGGTGCGTTATCAGCCGGTGCCGCGACCTTGATGGGCACCACCGTCTCAGAAGGAGCGGCATTAGAGTCAGACATGGTTGCGGCGAATGGTTGGAATGATGCCGAAATGGCAAGCGCGATGCAAAGCGCGTTGAGATCTGCCTAGCAGAGTGTTAGCAAGCTGCTTGTCAACGCGATCTGCCTCAATACAGCTCATACAGCCTTCGTTCCTGTGTGCTTCTCACCGGTGCTGGCCAGAGTGACGCGCCGAGGCAGTAAAAAGATACCTTGCTTTCCAAAAGTAACTTACCTTATGTAGTATGAGCGCGCTGCTAAGTTCTTATCCAAGAACTGATGGGTTGGATGAACGTGGGAGGGCGGTGGGAGCAATGCTGGCGCAAAGCAATTGTGTTGGAGAGAAAGCTGCACTGCAGACGACACCAACTTTGATTGAACTGCGGCTTCGCGACTGGCCAAGAACTGACTTACGTCGATTTCCCGAGCAATCAAAATCGCGCTAGTCCCCTGCTAGTGGATGTGATATTTGGGGTTGAACAACGGTGATGCCGCCAGTAGATTCTGTTTTTCTATCTGTTGATATACGGTATGCCCGCTTACGCGATAAATGAAGGTCGTCGCCGTCTAATTGCAATGCAGGTGTCGCAGTCACTTGCCACGTGCGCCCGATTGAGGAGTCCTCCATAGTGCTCTCATAAAATGAAACAAGCCTAGCAGTCACAAAGCAGTAAATATTCCTGCTGTATGGTCGATCGAACATCCATTGTCATTACTATTCAATAACAATAGGTGCATTGAGCCGGAAGGTCCAGAAGAAGAAACTGTAAGGTCATTCCTTTCGCAGGCTCCCAAGCAGATATGCTTCTCTGTCCACATAAAAATACGTGTCGTATGCAATGAATAAATTTGGCTGTCAAATTGTGCTGGTTATTTCAGCCTTACAGGAAACAATTTCGACGCCATGTTTCATTGGTTTTTATCTTAAACGTCTTCGAATACTCCTCCCTACAGACCTGATGGATGCTTCCCAAGACTGATACTGAGTATCCTAAGCTTAACAGACTCGAGACATATAGCTTTGCTTGTATCTTAAGCACCTTGACTGTGCACGTGACAACATCACATCAAATCCTGTCTTACGTGCCTGACCAATCTTCCACTATATCACGGTCCATACGACAGAGCTTCCTCCTCCATTACCTTCGAGGTGCCTGCCTGGTCAATACCCAGGACTTTGTGGATTGCTGTTTGACCACGGGAAACGATATCGGCACTACTGTTTCTGATGCGCGTAACATTTTCCTCTTTGTAAACACACCAATCTTGAAATTCATACCATGAGCAATTGGAGTCACTCCCGGTTTCCCACTCAGTGTAGATCTGACCTAGTCTCAGCCTGGATTCTTGTTTCAGGTCATGGCTGACGTTCACATACTGCAATAGTAAGACATGACCAGACCACCACTGCAAAGCAGAGAAAGCCAAGATAGGTCAACATATGAATGTGATAGCAATCCACGACAGAGAAAAGCCCTCCGTCGCTTAGAAAAGCTATCTCGTAGCCTTTCTGGCACGAAATGTTTCTGGACATCAACTCCTTGCAATCACAGGACTTTGTTTTGTGCCTTCGATGAACGGAGTTGAGGATCCTGGTGGTCCGATGACGGATAGTCAGACTTCTATCAAGGACATTAGATGGCCTCAATATGTTTTTCAATGTCGAACCGTCAGGATCAGTCGCATGCTCATTTGCGCATTCTGGCAGTGCCTTTCGTGTAGGTACAACATCGCGTGGTTAGTCGTTCACAGGAATCTGTGCGAATCTCAACGTCCTTTTCAACCAATCTTTCTTCCAACATTTCCGATACCACTTCCCACTACACTCACAATCAAATCTCCTGCACTCTTCTCATCTTCAGCATCCCTGATACCCCATCCAGCTGCACCAAAACTGCTCATATCTCTTGCCAGCTGTATCACGCTGTCGCTTGCCATGACATCCCTCCCAACTTGTACCCGACCCACATCTTCAGAACCCATGGCCATCAAGGTGAATATTGTTGGTGCAGCTTCCGCACTAACACACCCTCCACGTTCAACACTTTCAAGCAATGCAAAAGCCGCGCGTTGACCAACATCCTCTGGTGTTTCTCCACCATCCGGACCAGATGCTGCATCAGCGGAGTAGAACACTCCTTTTCTTGAGCTCTCTGCCACAAGAGACAGACCAAATCCAAGCCCGACTTTCTTCTTCGAGCCAGCAGGGTCACTCTTTGTACCTTGTGTAATTTCCACAAGTTGTGCAGAGGTAACGTCAGAAAAGATATAGACATCCGGCACGACCTTGTTCAATACGCCTCTTGCCGACTCGATCATACGTGCGTTGTTACCACCACTTACTCCTGTAGCGTATGCTACACCTCTCACTCTTTTGACTCGGCCTGCACCCATGAGATGTAACGTTTTCGGTGCCCTGACCTGATGACCAAACACCACCTCGACCTCACCCGCGCCCGAGTGACCTTTCACATTGCTTGGGTTACTTCTCTTACTCACCCTAATCTCCAAATCTCGCTCGATGCCGAACTGCTCAAAGATTGGTAGAATTGCGGTACGAACTGTATCAACACTAACGTCCCCATATCTCTCCACTGCACTCGTGATCACACCAGGCCCAGTAAACAAGACATTGACCTTTGCCTTTGAGAAGGGCGCAAGTAATGCAACAGCAATTATGAACCAACTCACACCGCGTGTGACTCTTCCATCGATTTCATGCTTCAGTACACCATTCGCATCAGCACCACGACCAGCCACAGATCCTGTGATCAGGCCAGGCTTGTAGAGCAGTGTGGTACCAGTGTACGAAATCTCGATATGGGAGCCGTTCGTGAGGGACTCGAGGAGTCGAAGGAAGGAAATCTCATGCGGAGCTAAGCCAGGAGAAGTTGGATTTGTAGCGCGTATTTGCGAAATATGTATTGGTTTGCCGTGGAGAGTTGCAAGAATGAGGCGATGGACAAGGGAGTGGTGGCCGGTAAATCTGATGGGAGGTGTTTGAACAGACATAACTCAAGAAGAAACCACCATAAAACTATGCGCTGACAATTAAAGGATGTTGCCAGAACTAATCCACCTCAGATGTGTTTTGAGGGTGTTGACAGTTGTTCGTGACCGTCGCAGGTGGGAAGGAAGCGAGGGTGTGCGACGAGTTGGATTGAGTATCTCGTTCAAGATATCTCAAGTAAACACTTTCTCAAACAGTCACTCCGGTGCTGCAAGGCCAGCTTGCGAAAGCCGAAAAGAAAGCATGCGACACAACTCGCGTGTGCAATTCGTCCCCGTCGCAAGAATTTCAACAACTTTTTTCTCCAAAAACCAAATTGATCGACAGTGGAGTTACATGTATTCAGTGGCCCCACAACGGCCGGACAGAAGTTTGTCTTCGTTCTGCCTCACGTCATTCCGGTATACACGCCTCGGCACACTTGCATGGTGGGATGAACGGAGGCGCATACCTCTGATCCGTACATTTTTGATGCTTAGAAATGAGTTCCTCATATAATTGGAGAAAGTCACCGCTGAGCAGAACATCTCAACTCGCGCTCATCAAGCCATCAGACCACCTCTCCCCATGAACGCAACAGCCGTCTTGTCCAGGAATTGCCTTCGAGCAACACAACGCACCACTACAACCGCCGCCCCCACCACATTACCTCTAAGAAGCACAAGACACACGAAGACTCTACCAACCCTACCAAACCCACTCTCCAGAGCCTTCACCAACACGACACCAACCCATCAATCCGCCATGTCCCTCAACCTTCCCAAATGGCTCTCTCAGAACTCGCACCTCCTCCAACCACCCATAAACAACTACTGCGTCTACCACCCCTCATCCCCCTCCACCTCAGGCATGACAGTAATGGTTCTCGGCGGCCCCAACGCCCGAACAGACTACCACATCAACTCGACCCCAGAATTCTTCTACCAACACAAAGGCTCCATGCTCCTCAAAACAGTCGACACGTCCACAACACCTCACACCTTCGTTGATATCCCCATCCACGAAAACAGTCTCTACTTACTCCCTGCCAACACACCACATAATCCAGTCCGCTTCGCAGATACGGTCGGTTTAGTCGTCGAACAGCCCAGACCAGCAGATAGCGTCGACACAATGAGATGGTACTGCAAGAATCCCAATTGCGGACAGATCGTGCACGAAGCGAGTTTCCATTGCTCCGATTTAGGCACGCAGATCAAAGAAGCGGTCGTGGCATTCGATAAGGCGGAGGACGTGAGGACGTGTAAGGCCTGTGGGACCGTGGCGCAGAGTAGGCCAGAGCCAGGGGAATTCAAGCAGCCGCCGCGCTTTCCTGAGGATTAAATGGAAAGCCTCCTGCTAACGATTTCATCAAATTAATCAACCAATAAGTATCTCCAATGGTAATCTGGTGTCAACAACTCTCACGAACAGCAGCGACATGGCTAAGTCATTACCTCACAGATCAGGCACACAAACCTCAAATAGGCACATCCCCGGGTGCATTCACACCAAGTTCAAGGACAATCACAAAAACCGATGTGGCGGCCTCTTCAACCCATTCGTTTCAAACACGAGTCTCGCCAATCCAACAGAGTGCCGTTGTTCCAGTCCGACCAGCCCATTCCAGCCCCGCAACATTCCCATGACGCCCAGCCTTCATCCCCTGAGAGCAGCCAGCCAGGCTGTCTGTCCGTCCACTTCACGTCACTTCACTGCCGCAGTCTTGCATAGAGAATCACAAGTCGTTACGTGCTGTTGCGCCGTTGCTAAGGATCTGAGGAGAGGGAGCGAAGTGGAGATTGTTATTGAGGTTATAGGGCTTCGTGGGTGGAGGTCAGGCACAAGCACAGATCAAGGAAACGAGTGGATAGGATGACAAGTCCTCCGTTCGAAAAATGGAGGGAACGAGCACGAATCTCTACGGTAACATATTGTAGGTGCGGGGCCTCTGGTCTGTGGTAAAGATTTGG
>Ga0115851_101128_pt1 | contig 13676 bp, 11 predicted proteins | sample InSIn2gowninarea_FD_83865 | JGI IMG/M metagenome (GOLD analysis project Ga0115851, IMG submission 83865)
GTAGTTTCACCTCTCACCCAAGGTGGCCAATGACCTTACTGGCCAAACTGCTATTTTTATACATGCTATTTTTAGGAGGTCTATTTTTAGCACATTCTAAATTTAGCATCTTTTGTTGCACATTTTTCAACAGCCCCAACCTCTCCACCAAATTTTGTGGCTAAAGCACATTCGATGCTACCCAAAATCAACACAACGCAACAGGAGATGGTGCAGAGATAGAGTGATGCTTCAGTGGGTTGCGGCACTAGAGCATATTCCTTAGTAAGAGGTAGTGTTGATTTTTGTAGCATCTGATATGCTCTAGTGCATTTGTTTTTGTTTGTTTGTTTGTTTGGCAGAACAATTTGAAGCCAAGTTTGTGGGTTATTTCTTTTGAATATAATTAAGGAGACCAAGTTTGGTTTATTGTCATGCTGAATTTCTCTCAGTGCAAGTTGTACGAGAATGTTCTTATCTTGAGGTCGAGCACACTTTCAGGAGTTTCCTATGAAATCAAGTGATATCTGTAGCTTTGCATTGCATTGAAAGATGACGATACACATGGATTAAGGATCACCACCAGAAATTGTGTTAAAGGGCATGACTAATTTATGCTAAAGAGTCAAATGATTAATTGTTGACCAACACAAATCTGCATAGCCAGAACCAATTAAAATTGTGTATGTGTAATGATTGAACCAAAATTATCGCTGATCTAGGCCATGTATGTGCACTATTGAGCCACTGTGTCTTGACAGAGACGCACAATCAATCATTCAGAAACTCTGCAATTGAACAGAGAGACATGCACTCAGAATTCTTGGTTGTTTTATATATTCTCGTAAGACAGTCCAAGCGGAAGCCTCCAAATATGTCATTGACGGCTGGCATGGGTCGAACATATATCTACAATGGATAGATTCACTGTCTGGGCAAAATATATGCAAATGTACGTAGCCTCTGTGTGTTCTGGAGTGGATTTGAATACTATGCGCAATTGATTAGTCGTGGTTGGTCATTTCCAATCCACGACATTAAAATTGGGTGGGAGACCAAGCCGTAAGTTAAAAATTGTATTCATTGCTTTATTGTTCAATGCGACATAATCATTCGCTGAATTTTGTAGCCGAGCTCTAGCGCTGAATCAGAAATTGGCTATCAACAGTGTAGCATAATCGACTTAAGATCGTGGGTATTGGACAAGCCAACGATCGGGCTAGGCATGCAACTGTACTATAGGAGAATTCAAGTCGTCCAAATCATCCCTGTCAGCACTGTCGAAGCTATGACATTGGTTGTGCCATTGTGTTGTAGGGTCAAAAGACCATTTTGATCAGTGCCAAATTCAAAAGCACATGATTCAAAATCACTCATTCTGAATATCATGAAGCATTGTCGCATGGGTAGTGACGTGTTTCATGCAGATAACAGAAGGTGGGGCGGTCATATATGGTTCGAATGTGCTATTGAATTAACTGAGAATAGTTGGAACAATCATTAGACAAGGGTGAAAATGGTCAGGGTGCAGAGCAAGTATCATGGGCAGCTAGAAAGCGAAGCTAGGCGAAGTTCAATCCGGGCATATTGATGGAGCATTACATATACATAGAGGTCATGGTAAAAGATGGATGAAGTGAAATTCGGGCAGATTGATGGAGCATTATATATGCACATAATCACATTACCATGAGGACCGCGCAAATTGACTCGATGGCATAATTCTGTCGCAAGAGAGGTTGACGTCATCGATTCATTACAAGTGGACCAATAGAGGCAAGTCCTGTGGGTTTGGTCTCACCTATTGGTCGAAATTGGGTTTGGGCAACACTGTAGCAGAGGGTGGTGTTATGAAACTAGCTCCCAAAAAGATAGAAAAGATAGATCAATGCCTTAGAATTCAGCCTCTTCGAGGGGGCAACCTCCTTTACATTACACAAATGAACAATTCTTCGATGATACAAATGACAAAACCTCCTTTCTATATATAGGAGTTTAAGGGGTCACAATATAACCAACCCGGCCTAACAATAATAATATAAAGGCACAAAAATAACAATAGTGGGATTCTATGGGGCACAATAATAACAATAAGGGATACAATGAAAATAGTAATGGGGGAATCACTAGTATTATAGGGACCTAACATGCCCCTCTCCTTCAAAAAAGTGTTGTCCTCAACACTTGAGTAGTTCCGGATGCTTCTGTATAAAATTCTCATCCTCCCATGTGGAATCTTCAACATGTAAGGTCTTCCACTTGATGGGATACTCTGAAATTGATCGATTTTGTAGCTATCGAGTTCTTGTTTCTTTGACTGCTTCAGGTTCCAATATGACTTTTCATTCCTCATCAAGTTTTGGCAATATTGTTTGAACTGGAATCTTGTCACCTATAACCTTCTTTAAGGATGAAACATGGAAAACTGGGTGCACTCGGGAAGCTGCAGGAAGATCCAATTTGTATGCCATAGTACCTATCTGTGGCAACACCTTGTACGAACCATAATACTTTGGTGATAATTTATTATCCTTCTTAGCATGCTTGAGGGACATTTGTTTATATGGTTGTAGCTGTAGGAATACCCAATCACCTACATCAAAACTTCTTTCGCTGCGATGTTGATCTGTCTGCTGTTTCATTCTATTCTGCGCAAAGATGAGGTTATCCTTTAAGAGTTGGAGAACTTGTTGCTGATGCTCGATGTGATCTTCCACTGCTTGAACCTTAGAATTTTCTCTTAAATATGATGTGATGGATAGTGGATGATATCCATAAAGTGCCATAAATGGGGTCATTTTTGTTGCAGTATGGAAGGAAGTGTTATACCACCATTCAGCTAGAGGCAACCATTTGACCCATTGTGTCTGTTTATCAGATACAAAGCAATGAAGATATCCTTCCAAATATTTGCTTACTATCTCAGTTTTCCCATTAGATTGAGGATGATAAGATGAGCTATGAGTTAACTGAGTACCAAGACAAGAAAATAATTATGTCCTAAAATTTCCAGTGAAAATGGGATCTTTGTTGCTTACAATAATCTTTGGGTTTCCATGTAGCTTTTAAATTATTTCCATAAATGCAGTAAAAACTGTACTCACTTTAAGTGGGTGAGATAATGCACAAAAGTGTGCATACTTGGTAAGTGTGTCAATTACCACCATGATAACACTCTTTCCTTCGGGCTTGGGTAAACCTATGATAAAATCCATTGAAACCTCCTCCCAACGTTGGCTTGGAATCGATAAACGCTATAATAGTCCTAGGGTCTTAATTGTTTCAACTTTATTTTTTTGGAAAACCAAACATTCCACCACAAACTTTTGAATATCCAATTTAAGGCCATCCCAAAAAAAGGTTCCTTCTTGACCCAAACAGTCTTCTTTAGTAGCACAATAACTCAAAAGTTGTTCTGCCCCCAAAAAAAAAGTCCTCCCTCCATCTTTGGGGGTAATAATTATGCAGGAAGAAGCTAACCCTCTGTATCCCCCTGACTCTCCATCTTCCTGGCTTATTGAATGTACAAATTAAAATATACGGATGTAGAACGGTCCATCAAACTGCCAACACATTGAGGCTACATTTGCTGGGGCATTTTATTTTTTGAGGGAAATGAAAGGATGTCGATTAAAAGAGCGTGACTGTGTGTCATCTCTTTGCACCGGTATGGAGCAAACGTTATGCCCTATTATTTCTTGAAGGAAACTGAAGACATTGCGCTCATCATGCCACATCTGGCATGATTTAAGATGTATCTGGAGGTAATAACATCTTGATGGATCAACATTGTCATGAATGCTTCCACTGATCATAGAGCATGCCTTCATTATGAACTATGGCGGTTCGTATCCCTTTCTTGCAGAGTATGTCTTTGCAATATCGACATTGGTGGTGTAGAGGTGTCGTCTTGATATAAATCACATTTTTATGAGAGATTCTTTGGCGTAGATCACATGAAATTTCATTTGAACATGCATACTGGATCTGATTCTTCAACTTGTCCTGACGATGAACCACACTAGTGGGCTCGAAACGTGTCAACAAATGAAATTTCATGTGATTTCCGCCGAAGAATCTCTCATAAAATTGATATGGATAACAAAGGCCTCAATTCAACAATAAATCACATTTATCTGTTATCGGGTCCACTCGAACTCGTCTTTCTTCTCTTGGTCCTCACCTGCAGAAATAGTTCATATTAGCTATGGTTATGAGAAATATGACAGACATGCCCACAAACAAACTTTACTTTCAGACACAATTTCCATTTAACCTCATAATGTAGAGCAACTGTAATTACGAAGCCACTAAACTTGGACCATTCATTTTATTAAATTTTCCTTTAAAAAACCCTGACCACAAGACCATATCGGGACACATGGGAATACATGGGAAAACCCGCAGCCGAACCATATAGCCAAACATCAAGTACTATGCACCCGAGTCTATAGTTATCATCGGGTCCGCTCATTGCCCCTTCGTGCCTTACGTATAAACCTTGGGTTCCGCTGATTGCATTTTCGATAGGCGGACCTGAAAAGTATGTGTTATGGTTAATAATTTTGGTGGGTCCACCAATGTCACAGAGCGCCTTATGTATAAACCTTGGGTTCTACCGATTGCGATATGCAATAGGCTGGAACCGAAAATATATATGTTGTGGTTAATGATCCCGAGGGGTCTGCCATATCACGATGTTTGAAGCTTGGGCCTATATACTGGTTGAGAGCACCGATTACGAGATGTGATGCGATCGAAGACTTGATCACATCGCAGTTATTCATGGGATATGGACCTTTAGCCTTTGCCAATGCAAAAAGCAATATGCGATAAGCAATGAAGGCATGCATCGAGAGATGTGTAAAGACCGAGGAAGTGCGAAAAGGGTAAGTTATGCATATTTGTATAGTATCTCTATTATCAAAGCATTAATATGGAGCTAAGGATACGATAGAAGGTTTTGAGGGTTGAGTCCATATACACCCATAGTAAAGAGATGGGGTTGGTTGTATGTGCAGGCATAGAGTACCATGAATGTTTATGAGGATTGAGAAAAGTCTCGATGAAAGAACATGAATGAAGGGCTAGACTGGGTTATAAACAAAAGATGCTAAATTTAGAATGTGCTAAAAATAGACCTCCTAAAAATAGCATGTATAAAAATAGCAGTTTGGCCAGTAAGGTCATTGGCCACCTTGGGTGAGAGGTGAAACTACTAAAAATAGAAAGTTCTAAAAATAGCATGTCTGGGTCCCTTCCTATTTATAGCAGTCCCTGGTCTATCAATAGGAAGCAAAAACGAATTTGTTCTTAACAACAGTTTAAATATTAATTAATTAATCTCCATGAGTTAGTCAATTATGCAAAATTAAACTTGAAGTCTTTGTGAGATCATGCAATTATTTTCTCCCTTGATTTAGGAATTTATCCCTTGATTAAAGGAGATAAGGTTCAGTTCTATAATGAGAGGATTAGTTGACTTAGTTTTACTTAGTCAAGTCCAGTTAGATTAATTTAACAAGTTGTTAAATTAATGAAATATAGTTTGTTAATGCTTGCATGCATGTGACAACTATTATTTTAGATAACTGAGGATTCACTCATGGATAACTGTTGCATGTCAATTTTGTTAGAGACCCAGTTGAGATCAGATGTGGGACAGTGTACTATCAGATGCTTGGATATTTCTAGTAAGTATTCCTTACATGGAGAAGGATCTATCACAGGAGATTGGAGGACTTGTGGCCTATATATTGAGGCCTAGGTAGTCCATGATTTTCATCTTCTGATTGAAGATCATCAGAGTACAGAGAGAGCAAGATAGCTATTGAGCTGATTCTTTCTGTATGTTGAAGAGGATTTCCACTTGAATGATAATACAGTGTTGGGGTTTTATGATGGTGCTTTCCCAGTGATATATTCTGTGTTATGTGTGATTGATTTCTCTTGATCAGTTATGCATGTTTCTACTTGATGTTGCTCATGAATTCGATTATGCTTCCGCTTAATGTTTTATAGAAGTAGAACAAGTATTATGCTTTATGACATTGCATATATCGGTTTGTTCTACAAGTGAAATTTCTACATGGTATCAGAGTTAGTTGATTTGTAGAAAAAGTTCTACATGGTATCAGAGCTAGCTGATTTGTAGAAAAATTCTACAAAATTCTACATGGTATCATAGCACGAGTGATCAAGGAAGGAGAGTTCAAAGTTTTGAGTTTTGGACTGAGAGTTTGCAAAGTAGATATGAAAATTTCTATACAAAATTTTTAGAAATAAATAGCAGATTTGGATTCCTTGCGGAAAAATGCCCAAAATCAAAAAAAAAAAATCGACTGAATCGGAGTTTGGATGAGGGAGATATCACTGATTTAAAATTAGCGCTTTTTCTAGAAAATTTCATGACTGCGGGAAAGTGGAAATAGATTGGTGTGCTAGCCAAAAACCTGTATGCACTTGAGGTACAAGATGCATGCAAAGCCTTGAGGAGCAAGGCAAAGGTTAGATACTTGGTGGTTGAGAGGGAGAGTAAATTACCTCTCAACATGTAGAGCCAGAAGAAGTCTCAGACGATTGTGGAGTAGCCAGGATTGGTGCAGCAGCTTCAGGAGGTTGTGGAGCAGCCACAACAGGGGAACTTAAGTGGAGATCGAGTAGAGACATCTACTAATGCAGAGACCTCCAGTAGGGAGAAACTTCGAGCCAGATAGGCAGAGGGATCACATGCAGCCATACCTTCAGGTAGGAGGTGGGGCAATATAGAGTGATTGTCCCAAGGAGGACGGGCAGGATCCATGAGGTACCCAACCTCTTGGATGAGACCTTGCTACAGGAGCCCCGATGTGGAGTGGCAGGAACTAACTGATTGGGTAGAGACAAATGCAGATGGAGTGGTAGAGAGAGCGACATTGCAGGGAATCCTAGGACAGTGCATAACTAGTAGGTTGCAGCAATGCGAGAGGCACAAGTGTTTTCCATAATGCTAGGCGACACAGAGAGGTGTGTAATGGTGTGAGATGCATGGAGATGTTGCAGTAGTGCAGATGTCAGAGAGGGAGCACTTGTCAGCAGCGGGTAGAGCTTCAGCATCAGAGTATGTTCCTAGCCCAATAGAGTGGTTAGTTGGGAGTGTTTTTGTTCCAAGTGTTGTTGGAGCAAGTGGACCGAGTAGATGTGTTGCATGCAGAACATTCTAGAGTTACAGGACGGGGTTCGAGAGAAAGCCTTTCTTGTTGAGAGGGAGTGTTGAAAAATGTGCAACAAGAAATGCTAAATTTAGAATGTGCTAAAAATAGACCTCCTAAAAATAACATGTCTAAAAATAGCAGTTTGGCCAGTGAGGTCATTGGCCACCTTGGGTGAGAGGTGAAACTGCTAAAAATAGAAAGTTCTAAAAATAGTATTTCTTGGTCCCTTCCTATTTATAGCAGTCCCTGGTCTGTCAATAGGAAGTAAAAAAAAATTTGGTCTTAACAACAGTTTAAAATATTAATTAATTAATCTCCATGAGTTAATTAATTATGGAAAATTAAACTTGAAGTATTTGTGAGATCATGCAATTATTTTCTCCCTTGATGTAGGAATTTATCCCTTGATTAAAGGAGATAAAGTCCAGTTCTATAATGAGAGGATCAGTTCACTTAGTTTTACTTAGTCAAGTCCAGTTAGATTAATTTATCAAGTTATTAAATTAATGAAATATAGTTTGTTAATGCTTGCATGCATGTGACAACTATTATTTTAGATAACTGAGGATTCACTCATGGATAACTGTTGAATGTAAATTCTGTCAAAGACCCAGCTGAGATCAGATGTGGGACAGTGTACTATAAGATGCTTGGATATTTCTAGTAAGTATTCCTTACATAGAGAAGGATCTATCATAGGAGATTGGAGGACTTGTGGCATATATATTGAGGCCTAGGTAGTTCATGATTTTCATCTTCTGATTGAAAATCATCAGAGTAAAGAGAGAGTGGGATAGCTATTGAGCTGATTCTTCTTGTATGTTGAAGAGGATTTCCACTTGATTGATAATACAGTATTGGGGTTTTATGCTGGTGCTTTCCCCAGTGATATATTCTGTGTTATGTGTGATTAATTTCTCTTGATCAATTATGCATGTTTCTACTTGATGTTGCTCATGAATTCGATTATGCTTCCGCTTAATGTTTTGTAGAAGTGGAACAAGTATTATGCTTTAGGACATTGCATATATCGGTTTGTTCTACAAGTGAAATTTCTACATGGTATCGGAGCTAGTTGATTTGTAGAAAAAGTTCTACATGGTATCATAGCTAGATGATTTGTAGAAAAATTCTACAAAATTCTACTTGGTATCATAGCACAGGTGATCAAGGAAGGAGAGGAGAGGAGATTTCAAAGTTTTGAGTTTTGGGCTGAGAGTTTGCAGAGCAGATATGAAAATTTCTATACAAAATTTTCAGAAATAAATAGCATATTTGGATTCCTTGTGGAAAAGTACCCAAAATCAAAAAAAAAATCAGCTGAATTGGAGTTCGGATGAGGGAGATATCGCTGATTTAAAATCAGCTCTTTTTCTAGAAAATTTTGTGACTGCGAGAAAGTGGAAATAGATTGGTGTGCTAGTCAAGAACCTGTATGCACTTGAGGTACCATGGGTTAGCAGGTTACGATTCCATGGGTGAATGAATACCATGGGTGGATTTTACAATACCACGGGCGGATGCCATTTACAATACCATGGGTAAATTCCATGGGTGAATGAATACCATGGGTGGATTTTACAATACCATGGGCGGATGCCATTTACAATACCATGGGTAAATTCCATGTGTGAATGAATAATATGGGTGGATGAGTACCATGGGTTGATGCCATTTTCCATTCGGATCATACAAGATGCATGCAAAGCCTTGAGGAGCAAGGTAAAGGTTAGATACTTGGTGGTTGAGAGGGAGGGTAAATTACCTCTCAACATGCAGAGCCAGAAGAAGTCTCAGACGATTGTGGAGGACCCACGATTGGTGCAGCAGCTTCAGGAGGTTGTGGAGCAGCCATAATAGGGGAAGCTGAGTGGAGAGCGAGTAGAGACATCTACTCATGCAGAGACCTCCAATAGGGGGAAACATCGAGCCAGGTGGGCAGAGAGATCACATGCAGCCATACCTCCAGGTAGGAGGTGGGGCGATATAGAGTGATTGTCCCAAGGAGGAGGGGCAGGACCCATGAGGTACCCAACCTCTTAGATGAGACCTTGCTACAGGAGCCCCAATGTGGAGTAGCAGGAACTGACTAATTGGATAGAGACAAATGCGGATGGAGCGGTAGAGAGAGCGATAGTGCAGAGAATCCTAGTACAGCTCATAGCTAGCAGGTTACAGCAATGCAAGAGGCACAAGTGTTTTGCATAGTGCTAGATGGCACAAAGAGGTGTGCAATGGTGCGAGATGCATGGAGATGTTGTAGTAGTGCAAATGTCAGAGAGGGAGCACTTGTCAGCAGTAGGTAGAGCTTCAGCATCAGAGTATGTTCCTAGCCCAATAGAATGGTTAGTTGGGAGTGTTTTTGTTCCAAGTGTTGTTGAAGCAAGTGGACTGAGTAGATGTGTTGCATGCAGAACATTCCAGAGTTATAGGATCGGGTTTGAGAGAAAGCCTTTCTTGTTGAGAGGGAGTGTTGAAAAATGTGCAACAAGAAATGCTAAATTTAGAATGTGCTAAAAATAGACCTCCTAAAAATAGCATGTCTAAAAATAACAGCTTGGCCAGTGAGGTCATTGGCCACCTTGGGTGAGAGGTGAAACTACTAAAAATAGAAAGTTCTAAAATAAGCATTTCTGGGTCCCTTCCTATTTATAGCAGTCCCTGGTCTATCAATAGGAAGTAAAAACGAATTTGGTCTTAACAGTAGTTTAAAATATTAATTAATTAATCTCCATGAGTTAATTAATTATGGAAAATTAAACTTGAAGTCTTTGTGAGATCATGCAATTATTTTCTCCCTTGACTTAGGAATTTATCCCTTGATTAAAGGAGATGAGGTTCAATTCTATAATGAGAGGATCAGTTCACTTAGTTTTACTTAGTCAAGTACAGTTAGATTAATTTAACAAGTTGCTAAATTAATGAAATATAGTTTGTTAATGCTTGCTTGCATGTGACAACTATTATTTTAGATAATTGAGGATTCACTCATGGATAACTGTTGCATGTCAATTCTGTCAGAGACCCAGTTGAGATCAGATGTGGGACAGTGTACTGTCAAATGCTTGGATATTTCTAGTAAGTATTCCTTACATGGAGAAGGATCTATCACATGAGATTGGAGGACTTGTGGCCTATATATTGAGGCCTAGGTAGTCCATGATTTTCATCTTCTGATTGAAGATCATCAGAGTACAGAGAGAGCAGGATAGCTATTGAGTTGATTCTTTTTGTATGTTGAAGAGGATTTCCACTTGATTTATAATACAGTGTTGGGGTTTTATGCTGGTGCTTTCCCCAGTGATATATTCTGTGTTATGTGTGATTGATTTCTCTTGATCAGTTATGCATGTTTCTACTTGATGTTGCTCATAAATTTGATTATGCTTCCGCTTAATGTTTTGTAGAAGTGGAACAAGTATTATGCTTTAGGACATTGCATATATCGGTTTGTTCTACAAGTGAAATTTCTACATGGTATCAGAGCTAGTTGATTTGTAGAAAAAGTTCTACATGGTATTAGAGCTAGTTGATTTGTAGAAAAATTACAAAATTCTACAAGGGCACATGAGATCTCCAATACCCATAAAGGGTTTGGGCAGATTCTAAATAGATCAGGAGATATTAAAATAATTAATATTTTTAATGGAGTCCCTAAGTCTAAACTTAGGGAAAATAAAATATTAATGTGTATTAATATGAATTTGTGTTAGAGTGGTTCAAAAGACACGGATCAAGCCAAATCTAATCTTAGCCGTTGATTAGGGACTTAATCTCGGATTTTGAGATGTCAACAGGAAAACTATAAGAGGAGGCTTGAGGGTCACTTAGAGAACACACGAGAGTGATGAGTCATTCTATTCTCTAGACAAGGTTTGCTAAGAGAAATAGAATCAGTGATTGGGAGAGTAGCTAAGAGGCATTGAATACAGAGAAACAGATAAGACAGAGATTGTGCCGGGAGAGCAATGCAAATAAGGAGGGTGACACAGAGCCAGCAAGGGCTCATGCAAGGCCACGCAGAGGCAGCCAAGTGCTACGCAGAGCACTAGAGGGGCCAACGTAGCTAACGCAGGGCCTCCTGGGGCTAACGTAGGCCAAGGAAGGCTGACGCAAGGCAACGCTAGGCTAGGAGAGGCTGATGCAATCCAGATTGGGCAGACGCTGGGGTTGCATAGCAGTTTTGTGTTGAGGAACTGCCGGAAGGATTTCTGGGGTTTCAGCTAGGAGATTTCCCTCAAACTGTGAGGTATAGCTGTTAAGGAAATTCTCTATTGGGTAGGCCAGTTTCGGCACCCAGATTATACTCTGATATTGCTTAATATGAAAACCCTCAGATAGCTACACTGGTTTTCCTACATTGGGTTCTTCTGGGGACATTGGTCCAAAAATTAAACAAAACAAAACAAAACAAAAAACAAAAAACAAAAAAACCCTCATGCTGGCAAGAGCACCAACTCTGATACCACTGTAATGTCTCGAATGCAGAAAATTTGGAACAAACACTCCACATAAAACTAATCATGCATTTAATTGAAGATTGCCACGTAAAATTAGAGACAATAGGGCACTGCAATCCAAAACACAATGAACAAGAAACTTCTCAACTTATTATATTAGATAAGTTGGGGTTTTACATGCACAAACAACCCATGCATCTACAATATTGCCACAAATCAGTCTCCAAAACAAACTAAAAAATCAATACACTACATCCTGTGAACCCTGAATGGATTCACCAAGGGAAGATGGGTGCTCACCCAATCTCTCTAAATCACCCTAGGGTTTTTGTCCTGGGGCTACCAATGGAGTAGAGAACCATGTTCTCAACCTCTCATATAAGAAACAATATCAACTCCAAGCTCTCCTCTAATGGCGTCCTCCTCCTCTTTTATGGATTTGATGGACCCCTCTAGAATCTTCTATTTTATTATTATTTAGTCATGGAACACTTTTTCCTATTTTATTTTAATTAAAATATTCGTTTTAATGCGAGAAAAGGGTAAATTGGCCACCATGTCTCCTCAGGTCACTAAAACCCTCATCCAAAAGTCTCATCATGTAGATCTTCCCGTTCTGGTTCCAATGAGCTATTACATTGAAGTGTTCCATCAATTAATCTTCCCAGAATGCCACCTCGAGCATAATTAATTAAGTTATGCCCAATAATAATGTTGATTTTTGAAAGTTATCGGAATACACTGGAACGAAAGGCAAACTGTGCTAATGATGGAATATGCCAAGCGATTTCCATCAAATCCCATAAAAACTCCTCAAAACTCCATCGAGACCCCTGATTATATAAACCTGCTCCACTGACCTGGGCATCCCCTATCCTGGAAATCCACCCTGATTGTACTATGAAGAAGAATAAAAATGGGGACATGACATGATAGTCTTAAATATTTTTTGTAATAAATATTATCTTCAGAAGAGCATCAAAAATGGGTCACAAAGATGTTGGGTTGTGACTTTCAAATCATCTACAAAAAGGGAAGCAAAATGTTGTTGCATATGTACTCTCAAGAAAGAATGAGGATGTGGAAGAATTACTTTGTTCCATTTCTATTATCCAACTTGATTGGATAACCGAATCAAGGGATGAATGGAAGAATGACGAAGAGGTGGGGGCACTCATTCATAAGTTGATACAAGATATTGGTACATCTGATACATTTAGCTAAAAAAATGATTCATTATGGTACAAAGATCACTTATATATTTGTAAGAATTCCCAATTCAAGAAAATATTATTTTGGAATTGAACACCTCCCCCATAGGAGTGCGCTCATGATTTTTGAAAACTTACCACAAGGTCAAAAAGGATTTTTTTTGGGATGGCCTTAAATATGATATACAGAAGTTTGTAGCATAATGTTTGGTTTTCCAAGAAAATAAAGTTGAGACAATTAAGACGGTGGGTCTATAACAACCTTTAGCTATTCCAAGTCAGCATTGGGAGGAGGTCTCAATGGATTTTATCACTGGTTTACCCAAGTCTAAAGGAATGAGTGTCATCATGGTGGTAGTTGATAGACTTACCAAGTATGCACACTTTTGTGCATTATCTTATCCTTTTAAAGTGAGTATAGTTTCTATTGCATTTATGGAAACCATTCAAAAGCTACATGGAAATCAAAATATTATTGTAAGTGATAGAGATCCCATTTTCACTAGAAATTTTTGGACAAAATTATTTTTTTGTCTTGGTACTCAACTAACTCATAGCTCATCTTATCATACTCAATTTGACGGGAAAACTAAGATAGTGAACAAATGTTTGGAAGGATATATTCATTGCTTTATATCAGATAAAGAAACACAATGGGTCAAGTGGTTACTTCTATTTGAATGGTGGTATAACACTTCCTTCCATACTGCAAAAAAAATGACCCCATTTATGACACTTTAAGGATATCATCCACCAACCATCACATCATATAAATTCTATTGTTTGAGTAGTGGAAGATCACATCAAGCATCAATAAGAAGTTCTCCAACTCT
>Ga0115851_101129_pt1 | contig 13674 bp, 10 predicted proteins | sample InSIn2gowninarea_FD_83865 | JGI IMG/M metagenome (GOLD analysis project Ga0115851, IMG submission 83865)
GAAAAGTTATATGTTTGTGAGATTAGTGATTTGTGATAGTGATGGATTAATGGAGTAAATCAATGGTTGGGTAACAAATATATAAATTCGTGGTATGGTGGAAGAGTTATTACATCCCATAGAACGGAAAGTTCCAATTCCAACTTCTTAAGTCTTTGAAACCTACGACTACGATTGCAATTGTGATAAGGTATGCCTCAAGAAATGTGTAAAGGATAACGAAAGATGGAAAAGGTAAGTCTGCGCATGTTTATGTGATTTCTATTATAAAAGGTTTGTAATAGGAATAGCACCAATAGAAGGTTTTTATGTTTGAATCTGTGAATAAACAAAGAATAAGAGTGGGTTAGTTATATATATGCAGGATTTAGGTATAAAGGTTTAGGAGGGAAATAATTCTCGATGAATGGATATGAATGAAAGGTAAATTGCGTTTAGATAATAAATCCTTCTACAAAGATTTATTAAGGGGGGTCTTGAACCATTAAGAATTAATGATTTGACTCGGCAAATAGTCAAAATTCCTGGGGCAAAACAAATATGTGCATTTTACATGCATATTATGGGTATACGCGAATTTACCTATGTCAAAGTGGTATTAGAGCAGTATTATAATTGAAACATTTGGTATTAAGGCAGTGCAAAGAAATTTTGTGTGAACATTTCTTTAAAAGAGTTTAGAACAGAGTTATATTCTGAAGGTACGTATACAGGTGAATGGAGATGTGTAAGCAGGCAAGAAGAGGTCAGATTTTAATTTGACACATAGTAAGCATTTAGAGGTAATGTATGGCAGAATATTAGAGGACTTCTAGATGCAAGAAATAGAGGACAATCCATTCAAAGTACAAAAAATGGTGAAACAAGATCATGCAGAGATCTTGAAGGTGAGATGACATGTTTTGTTTTGATTTGATTTGAAGATTGGAGAATGTGTGGTTTTTATTTTGACACATAGGTGAATCCATGAGGAGGTGAGAAGGTTGTAGCAATCTACAATAGGGAGTGGTCGAATTGGTTCCAAAGGAAAGAACCAGAGAAATGATAACAAACTGAGCTCAGAGGAGAGAAGCTTAGTGAGGCATGGATAATAAGAAAGAGACTTGTTACTATAGAGGTATTTTTGCAGATCACAAAGGATGTGGGTGCAATTGCTAAGTAATGAAGGAAGCTGGTAAGACTTCCTAAGTGAAAGAAGTGGTCTGAATCAAGTATTTCATGGTGATTGAAATACAAGAGGATAGTTGCATTCTTGAGAAGTGAAGATGATTTGAAGCCTAGGAGTAGAGGGAAGTGCTCAAAGGAGGTTCTAAAGATAGAGAACGAAGTACTTGCCAAAAGACCGAGTACAAAGGAGAGCTTGGTGAGGTAAGTGGTAGTAGGAAGGCGTTGTTATTGTAAAGGATTTAGTTGAGCTCACAGTGAATGAGTGAAGAACTCATAGAGATGGAGGAGGAAATGACTATTGATAGTCATAGCAGAGGTTCTGAAGAAGACCACAACAGAAGAAAGATGAAGAAGGAGGATGCTAAGAGAAATGGCAAGAGAATGAGTTAAGAGGAACCTGACAAAGATATTTTTGAGATGAAAGAACACCTCGATGTATTGATGATGATACTAGAGGAAAGTCAAAGACAAGGTTGGGTCTTAAAGAAGAAGCTACTAAAGTGTCATAAGTTACAGGGGAAGCTACAATGGAGGCAAGTAAGGTGGCTGTTGGAAAAACTTAAAGAAGCTCAGTTGGAAATGGAAGTGTTCATTTGTGAACTAGACCAAGGTGAATTTCTTGGTGAAAAAGAAGGAATTTTTGATGAATTTTTGAACTGTTAGACAAATGCAGACTAGTAGGAGAATGTAAAACCTTGTATTGTTGAATCTAATAATTTTGATGTGATTACAGGTTTTGGAAAGGGTGAGAAATATTTTGAAGTTGTGAAAAGTATGGGAGATTATCTTTCATAAGGTAAAAACTCTGAAGTCAAGAATGATGGAGAATGTCTCAGGAATGGGAAAAGCAGTGAATTATTGCAGCATAAAGAATTTAGTAATGCATTCATGTTTGAAGTGTGACAACACAAGAAGAATTTCTTATGAAAGGAGATGAAATTCAGTCTGAAGAACGGATATTTGAAGCAACAGATATGATTGTTGAACCTTGTAATTTTCATATTGATAATTTGTGTATAAATGCAGGAATCGTAAATAATGATGAAGTACTTATGAAGTGTCATAGAGAAATTGAATTGCTGGAGTATTTGCTGGGAAAATCATAGTATCACAGTGCGACTGCAGAGGAAGGAGTTCATTATAGTGAACAAAATCAAAAAAACATCATTAGAGGAGATGATGTGGAGGAGAGACTAGCTCACTATCTCATGAAATATGTTGAGAATTCAGAACAACATACTAATGTGTTGACAGAGGAGGAATAATTAGAGCAACAAGCTAAATTGTTGCCAAAGGAAGAAAAGGAACAGAAGCCTTATGATTTTTATTTTAACAATTGTTTTATGAGTGCAGGTTTAGTAGTAGATGCTGGAGAAAATTTAGCACAGATGAGAAGATAAATAAAAATGAAAGAAGAAGATTCTATGGAAGAATTTAATCCATGGAATAGAGATGTTCAATCGCTGAAGAGAATGATGGATAGTCAGGATTCAATACAGAAAGAGATAATCGTGAAAGAGGGTAAGGATGAAAGGGAGGCAATAAGAATAAGTGAAGAACAAGTAAGAATTCGACAACTTCAAAGAGTATAGCAATAGATTGAAGAGTTAGAGGATAGCAGCAAAAATGACCTGAAACCAAGAGAAAGAAGTAGAAGTAAGTAGCAGAGTATGGATGAGTCCAAGGATGTTCTGGAAGCAGAGAGTGAAGAATTATGGCAGTTAGTTATGGAACAATTTGTATGGAGGAAATTGATAGTAGCTGAAAGGATGATGAGTGAGAATTTGAACCTGATTGACAAGGAGAGGAAGATGAAATAGAAGAGTACATACATACAATAGCAGTAAAGGTGCAAGGCATTTGGGTGGCTACAAACTAAAGTTTGGGGCCCTCAAGGTTTTCTATTTAACTTATAAACACACATTATCTGGAGATCATGAATATTTTCTACTTTGGGAGTCTGATGCAGGAGAAATCAGCTCAACGATATCATTATATTTTAGTAAGGCATAGGGGGTCTTTTCCTTCCAAGGAAGTTGGTTTCCTAAATGTGAATTAATGTAATTATTTAGGCTTTTGAGTGATTTTAATGATAATAGGGTTTAATGGAATATTGTGAGACATATTTGTAAATATTCTTGAATATAGGAGAATATGAGAGATTTGGGATAGTTGAGAGATAGAGGGATTTGAGAATTAATTGTAAAACTCATATTAGGATTTAGTTCATGATTTTTGGGATTGAAGAGGATCCTTAGAGATAAGGAAGAGATTTCAAATTTTTTTTGAGGAGTTTATGGATCTAAAACGGGAATTGGTTTTAAAATCCCTTTGTATAAATATAAGCCTAAAAGGAAAAATCAAGAGAGATAAGTTGGATAGGTTAGCTGGTTAGAGTGTGACTCTGAGCCTACGAGCATATTGCAAATAGAGGTCATTGACATTAGAAGATCAGGCCAAAGATAGGGAAATTGTATAACTGTGTGTTTATATATACAAAGGATTAACTCAAAACTGTATAGATGTGTGATTCGGGTATTGAATGATGAGTTACATGTGAATTAGAGATTTTGTATAATATATGTATGCAAGAAGAGTTTTATAGAATACACAGAGAGAAGAATAATTCAAATAATTATAATGGATCTTTCAAACCATTCGAAGGATCAATGTAATACTTTGGAATGACAGTGATCGAAGGAGCATGTGGAATCAAGATCAGAAGGGAGTCGTGGAACAGTGGAAGGATGAAAAACCATTGAAATAACCGAAACCATATAGAAACGTTGGAGAAATGGCATAAATCCCAATTGAAAAGAAGAATGAAAGAATGAAGTGTTAATGCACAGGCACCATTGGATCTATCACATAAACGGATGAGATCAAGTCACATGGAATGGAGTTATGAATATCACATCACAACTGATCAAGTAAGTGAATAGATCACGCTTAAGGGAATTATGATGGAAATATGAGGGATCATTTCTAACTGTTTGATCGAGTGATTGGATCAACGATGGAGGAGCACTTTGGAAGACTACATCACAATAGTCCAATGGGAGGAATTAACCTTGGGCCACAAGTAATGAAATATGCGATTGTGATGTCCGATGTGATCAGAGGTTTGAACGCATCAACAAGTATTCCATGGTAATGTACTAGGCCTTAACCATGTGACGTGTGATGTGCAACATGCGATGTGGAGTCAGCCATTAAATAATGTTGTATGCGATGTTAAGTGGGCCAAAAGGATTTTCAATGTGCGATAGAAGAGTGGACCCGAGAAAGTAATAAATGTGGTTTATGTTTATTGAAGTCTCGGTGTGTCACTCATATATCGGATGCGGTGAAAAGTTATATGTTCGTGAGATTCGTGATTGTGATAGCGATGGATTGATGAAGTAAATCAATGGTTGGGTTACAAATATATAAAGTCTTGGTATGGTGGAAGAGTTATTGCATCCCGCAAAACAAAAAGTTCCAATGCCAAGTTCTTAAGTCTTTGAAACTTGTGATTGTGATTGTGATAAGTTATGACTCGAGAAACATGTAAAGGCTAAGGAAAGGTGGAAAAGGTAAGTTTGCGCATGTTTTATGTGGTTTCTATTATAAAAGGTTTATAATAGGAATAGCACTAATAGAAGGTTTTTATGTTTGAATACGTGAATAAACAAAGAATAAGAGTAGTTTGGTTATATATATGTGGGCTTAAGGTATAAAAGGTTTAGGATGGTAATAAGTCTCAATGAATGGATATGAAGGAACATCAGACTGTGTTTAGATAATAAATCGTTCTAAATAGTTTTATTAAGAGGGGGCCTAAACCATTCAGAATTGATGATTTGACTCGGCAAAGAGTTGAAATTCTTGGGGCAAAATAGATATGTGCATTTTACATACATATTGTGGTATACGCAAGTTTACATGCATCAAAAAGACTAAATTTTACATGCAAAGCATGGAGGTAATTATATTCAATAAGGATTCTAGAAATTGTGTAGGTAAAGAAATATCAATAAGTATTTAAAAATTGTATGGTCATAACAACCTATTGATTTGTAGGAAGATGAGTATTCCTTGACAAATTCCCTCGGATGTTGTGAATACAAAAACAGAACAGAATTTTAGAAGCATCTATGACTTCCTTACAAGCATCCTTATTTTGGTATATTAGATCCTTGACATTAAACTCTAGTGTGGAAAGACAAATATAAAAACGATTTATAATCTTGAATATGACATTAGATAGGAGTATGCTAGACAACTAATAATTATCAATTTAGTATTAAGGACATCAATAATGATATGTGTAATCTTAAATAACCAATAGCATGGCATATGTAACCACTAGAACTAAATGAGACATCAAATTTTTTATTTATACTACCAATGAGCTTAAACACTAAGTTTTTTAATTCAGTTTTCTATTTTAATACTACCAATGAGCATGATGAAAGTATAACCAAGAATTGAAAGTGAAAATGTAATAATAAAACTTCACCCAAAAGGAAGAGGGAAGGATTTATTTTCATTGAAAGTTTACATACAAGTTTCAAGTTATATATATATATATATATATATATATATATATATATATATATAAAAAAAAAAAAAAACAGAAGAAAAAAAAAAAAAAAAAATAAAAAAAAAGAACACAGAATAGAACAAAAAGAGACTATGAAGTGAACAAATCCTACAATAGAATTCATACAAGGAAAATGACCAAAATATACATTTCATACCCATATAGTGTCAACATATAACAATAACATAAAGGAACTTTGACTGGGGTTACAATTAACAAACTTAATCCACATGTTGTACGCCATGCCAACTACTCATAAACTTGAGTATGTTGTAGGGTGTTGTCCTATAGAATGGGAAAAACAAAAATGCATGTGGGATGCCTTAGCTCTTAATGACTCTATAAACCTTGGTGCTCGAATCACATACTTGGAGTCAAGAAACTCGAGGCAGTAAGGGAAAGGAGAAATAAAATTTACGTAACATCCATTAGTGTCGAAGCGCATGAAGAAATAATTGTTAGAGATAGTCTTGATACCTTAAATAGAAAAGCGAAATGAGGGTTTAAGTGCAAGGAAGAAATCAACACAACCACGAGATAAATTAAGTACAAAATATAAAGAGAAGCATAAAGAAAGAAACCGCTAAAAAGGGTTAGGATTTTCATTTATATAAAGACCCAAATTCCTCATAGTTCACTATGACACAAGTCAAACTATGGCCAAAATGCCTCTGAAAGGAAAACAAGAATCAAAGAGAATCCTTGAAATAAAACTAAATTTATATACTTAAATTTCACTATGCAATATTTCCAAGTATAAGAAATGTACCTCTTATCACTAAACTATAGATGGATTTATGAAGATGAGCATGTAGTTTCATATACCTAGAACAAAATGATTGGAGTATCCATGGTGTCATGTAACACAAGCAAAGTGACGCTCTCGCCTCAACAAACAAATGAAAACGAGGACAAATTCACTCGAAATGTTAGGGTAGCACGTTTTGACGAGCCCTATTGCTTGTCCACTATCAAATGTAGGGATTTAATTGGATTTGTTGAAATTGCATCTGATAGACTTCACATTGCCCAACCTTGCAAGGAATATGCCAATAGTCGCCAGATATAATGTTTTGGGCCAAGGCTAAATATGAGATTTCCCGCATTATTAAATGAAAAATGTATACCAATTTTTAAAATAATTCCCAATTGTAAATCTTTCATATGTTTGTGCATGAAAGTGTGACAAGTAATATGAATATATTCTAACCTCTACAATGGACGACATGAGAACTATACATTGTAGCTATAATACTACTTGTGGTTAGACCCATATTCATTATGGAGGTTGTGAAATTGAAGAAGCTTGTATTTTGTAGAGTGAAAACCCATGTATTACCAAGGCTATAAGGATGATATAAATATAAATATTTTTATGGTTATCATTGGAGAATATATCCCTTAGAATAAATATCCATTAAGTCTAAGTCTAGGAATTGAAGGGAAAGTTATATGGCTGAAGTATATACTCATTCATCCTTGACTAAGTAATTGAAATAAAAGAAAGAAAGATAAGACAAGATAGGAAATAATAAATTATTGTGTGGTAAATTCCTCATGAGTTCAAATATGATCACAATTATGGAAATAATACCTTGCATGTTTAACAATTATAAATGGATAGTTATATGAATATATCAAAATTACATTTGTATCTATTTTATAGTTAAATAAATGAACATGAGCAAACTAAGTAGGGGCATTCATAACATGTGAAGTCCAATCTTCAAAATACCAGTTAGACTCCTTGCAATGGAATGAAAAAATAGGCAAAATTAGAAATACAAATATATTATGCACATAAACAAGTAGTACAATATCTCAATGATATGCTCAAATTTTGTAATGTTCGAGTCAAATATATATATATATATATATATTTTAGTATGAAATGGAGGTTTGTTACATTTATGTAATAATGGACACATCCATTCATTATGTGGTAGCTAAAAATAACGTGTGGAATGAAATTCATGAGGATAATTGTACTCATAAAATAAAACACTGCAAATGAAAATTGAAATTAATGTTAAGAAAAATTAATGTTAAGAAAAGTAAATAACAACCACACTTTAAATTTCAAAGTTTTAAAGTGTTTTTAAATGAATTTTGTGATATGCAGATGTGATAAAGTAAGTTATATTGTAATCCTTTTCAAATGCAGTTACTATTTATGATATGGAAATGTGATAGAGTAAGATATATTGTAATATTTCTTGAATGTCATCAATAGTTATAATTGTTATTGATAATAAATTTAATGTGTAGATACATGGTAGTAGTTATCATTTTGCTTTTTATATTGGAATATAATTCTGTTGCTAATAAAACACATTGATGAATTATTGTAAATGTCATTGTTATTAAGAAATTTCATAAAATATTTATATTCTTTGATGTCATTGTAATATGCACTTTAATTGTCTATAAAAAATATTTAACAAATCACATTGTGAAGTCATTTTCAAATCGATAAAGATAAAACATGCACAAGATTTGTATATTGCTAGTCTCAATTATTTCAGAGTTGTAAGCAATAGGTGTAGTAAGTAATTCTTTAAAAATTGTAGGTAAGTAGGTGCAGTAAGTGGAATATTCGCGCGAGGTAGAATTAAATGTTATAGTGGAATCCTTAACTACATTATCAAATTTTATATCATTATGAGGAAGTCTAACACTGCTAGAGAAAATATTAACTGCACAAATCCATGGCAATATAAGCTATTATAACTTTCCTCCAAACTTTCAGTCATTAACTCAACCAACTCCAGATCTCACACCTATAGATATGCATTATGGAAAATGAGTCTCGTGCTCTGCTCAACTATAGAGCCTTTAAGACTTTTCAACCACATGGACATGGAAAACATTACTTATATATAAGTTATGCACACACATGGGATAATAGACGATTGTAATGTTATTAAAACAATTGCAATGTTAAATATTGTTGGGACGATGGCTATTTCATTCTCAAATTTGATATGTATTTGTAACTTATACACAAATTTGAGATAATCTACTCTACCTCACCATCATTACACAAATAAGATAAAAAAAATTTAAAACAATCATAGTTTAAATAAATAAAATTAGAATATTTAAAAATATAAATTAATTTCATATTATAATGTGAACTTTATAAATTGTGATTCAAATTCTTATATAATAGCATTATTACCTAGCCATGGTAGAGATAATAACCACATACAAAATAAAGTGTTGGCACCAAGATGGAAACACATGTTTATTTTTTTTTATTAAGGGGAAATCCTTGTAGTAGAAGCATTATATTACAATATGATTAGATTATCTATACAACTGACATTAACCCTACAATCCGTTGCGTCAACCAACATCAACCTAGATGAAGCTTACAAATGTTGCATATAGCAAGCCGTCGTGTATGATGTGTTTCAAACCCTGGTGGGGAAGGAAATATTGCTCCATTCCAACCACCTGGCACAACAACATGGTACAAAGTTGAAACACAATTTACACACATAGAAATCCAATTCCACCATATCATAATTTATCTACACTGTTTCAAAATTCAATATTAATATTTATAGAATTTTAATTTACTTAGGTTTCAGATCCAATATTGAATAATTCACATTTTCAAAATAAAAAATCACACTTTAAATTTCAAGCTTGCATTTTTCAAAAACCAGGATGACAATTCAAAAATGTCCAAACTTGCATTTTCCAAAAACCATGATGACACTTTAAAAATGTCCTTATTCACATTTTCAAAATAAAAAATTGCACTTTAAATTTCAAACTTGCATTTTTAAAAAACCATGATGACAATTCAAAAATGTCCAAACGTGCATTTTTCAAAAACCATGATGACACTTTAAAGATGTCCTTATTCACATTTTTACCAATGTTGACTATTTCAAACTAATAAGTAAAAATGTTGAATATTTCAAACTAATAATTACTTATAGAATCTAAATCTAATTAAATTAAAATTAGTTTTTTTTTAAATTTTATATTTAAATTTTGAAATCTATTTGCAAGTAATCTCATCACCCGGCTTCTCAAACTCTAAGTGAAAAATACGTTTTATTGGTTTATATTATACTCATTAATGTTTTTCTAAAAATAGTAAATTATGTACAGTTCTAACATTTTCATTTGAAATATATATTTTTAAATATTTTAAAATTTGGGTGCATTTTGAATTTTCGGTACACTAAAAATTGGGACGTGAGCTTTCGGGTGCTCCTATATGGATTTTTTTGAGAGCACCCGTGTTCCTCCTTATTTTATTCTTCATGATCGAGATGCTCTTCCGGAATGTAAATGAACTTTCAAAGGTTCACCCACTTGCCCTCCTACCTGTTATATATTTTCTTTCTTGTTAATTAATATTTTTAAAATGGTACCATGGAAATTTCTAACGTATGATGGGTTCTTATAGCATTAACGTATACAGATGTTAAAGGTTTGTGTATTTTTTAATTATTGTTTTTGAAGTTGTATTGAATGAAATTTGTAATTTATTCTGTTTTTTACACCGTTAACATATACAGATCGAAATAAGTTAGGGATATGGCCTTCAGTGATGTATAATTAAATTAAGCTATTGGCAATTTATCAAGGGTTAAAGTTCTAGACTCAATCTATATCATTAAGTTGATAACTTTTTTATCACATTTTTTTATAATAACATGTTGGAGACTTGAAACTATTTTGATGACTATTCTTTTATCATAACCGTTGGAGAGTTGAAACTAGTTTGAATGATTGTATAGGAATGGTGATGTCCAAAATATAATAAACAAAATGTTTTTCTTAATTAAATATTGTTATGTTCTATGAAAACAAGTAAATTAGTTTTCTAATTTATATCCTTCCATTAAAACGTTAGAAAAATATGGCCTCGATTCAGTGATGTATAATTAAATAAAGCTATTGACAATTTATTAAGGGTTAAAATTCTAGACTCAATTTATATCATAGAGTTGGTAGTTTTTATCACTATTTTTTTTTATAATAATGCGTTGGAGACTTGAAACTACTTTGATGACTATTCTTTTATCATAATCGTTAGAGAGTTGAAACTACTTTGAATGATTGTATAGGAATGGTGATGTCCAAAATATAATAAACAAAATGTTTTTTTTTCTTTTTTCTTTTGAAAGTACCTATGGCACTATCTTTATAAATATCTACTAACAGATTCAATAGGAATATACATTTACATAACATAATAAACTATTAGATAAAGAGAAGAAGAGAAGAAATGAGGAAACTATTTTTTGTTCACTCAAGATTCATAAAGAAAGGGATGTCTATTCTTGTTGCTTTGATAGTTAGAGTTCTCTCCCATCAGATTAATTAGTAAACTCTTCAAATAGTTGATAGTTTCTTCCATATGCTTGCATTTGTGCTTTAGTTCTTTGATTTCCTTCCTCTACTCTTCCACATGTCTCTTCAGGAATGAGTTCTCAGATTTTGCTTCAAATTTATAGTCCTTTATCGTTTTCTCTTATATGTTACATCATAAATTTGTTGGCTCTATACACAACATAGCTCTGGCACTTAGGAACATTTTCTAGAGGATTCCATTCCATTTGTCATGGGGGATGAAGGTGTTCTTACCAGAAAGTCACCAGAGCAGTGCTAAGGGAAGAAGCATGGGCCACCAGGACTATGCGAGGGGAGAGAGAGACCTTGAGAGTTGTTCTACGAGGAGAGGCAGATACAATCATATTGAGAGCTTCTTCTGTGATCAGGCAGAGAATTAAGGAGAGTGGAGTAAATAGAACTACTAGAGAGCTGAAGGCATCAATTCCAATAAGCCAAGAGTCTAAGAAGGGAAAGAAGCTACGAGAGCACTATGAAGGGGATAAGCACTATCCATAAGAGTTGTGTGAGGAGGAGAAGAGGTAGAAACCACGAGCTCAGCACGAAGGAACCTATACCACTAAAGATGCGCCAAAGGAAGGGGCCAGACAATATCTGAGAGGATAATCTCGAATACCCAAGGGGTGCATAGACATATGCATGGAATTTGAAAGCTGGATCTAGGAGAACTAAAATCGGGGACATGAGAAAGACAAAGAGAAAGAGAATCCAAGAGATGGGAACAACCCAAGAGAGAGAAAGATTATATAGCTATGTTGAGGGCCTCTGCATGATAGATAAGTTGTTCATTTCAAAAGGATCTTGAGTGGATGAGACTGGCTTCATTGAGAGAGTCTCACAATGTTGTCTGTACATTGTGATTTTCCTCATTCTATTATACTTTTGGGTTCTGGATTTTTGTATTGAGGCAGCTTAAGCCCACCTTGATGTTCTCAGCTTGAGTGTAATTCTATGCACTTGACGGCTTGAAGTCCTATGTGATGGATTTTTGAGGAGTTTCATTATCAATTCTTGATTCTCCCATAAAGCCAAATTGGTGTGCATATTAGTTGTCCCATTATTTTCTCTCACGATATGATTGAAGGTGGCTTCTCCAAGATACTAAAGATTTTTTCCACCCTTTTAATTATTTGACTCAGAATTCGGTTATTGAGCCTTATTCTTTCCACCGTCGATTGAATAACTATTGTTGAATCACCCATTATAACTGGGTTCTTCATACCTCATTGCCTTAACATTTTTGTTCCCAAGAGGAGGTTGTATGCTTCTGCCCTATTGATGGATAATTCTCATAATCCCCATTCATAAGTGATGGGATTTATTCCTCCTAGATTGAAGATGAGACCTAGAGCTCCAGCCTTGCCTTGATTAGACGTCGAAGCTCAATCAAACAATAAGCAGGGCCCATTTAATTTCTCCACCCGTGCTTTAAAATCCTCTTTCTAAATTCTAATTTTCCAATTGTGAGTGCTAATAATAGATCTACTGATGGTTGATTTATTTGTGTTTGTTTTTTTCTTCTTTCTCATCGTGAATTGTAACCTCGTTCTTTCCTCATGCCACATATGTTTCATATCTATAGCTTTAGCTCCTTTGGGATTGATGAACTAGATTGTCATGCTCCAAGTTTTTTTTTCTCCAATATTTTTCTATTACTTGGAATGTGATCTTTGAAGATCCTCTCATTTCTTGCTAACTAGATTTTCCAATACATAAATGAACGCAAGCTGAGACAATATCTTTTGATTGTTTCTTTGCTTTTTAAAGTATAAGGATACTATTTTTTCCAATTTGTTAGGAGTGATTGCAAAGGTGGCGAATATTGAATACTTACTCCAAGAGTTCTTACGAGTTCTTCCCAACATGCACAAGCAAAGGAACATCTCGTGAAGTGATGTTGGATGTTTTCTTCAATTTTCTCACACATTGCACAACGTAGAGGGCCTTCATAGCCTTTCCTTTTAAGATTATCAATAGTAAGAATCTTTCCTTCTAGGAGTGTCCACATGAGTACTTTGATTATTGGCAAGGATTCTATTTTCCATGTCTCTCTCCAGTGATCTCAATCACTGTTTTATCACTAATGTAGGGACGCATATCTAGAATTGACTCAAAAAACTCTTCCATCACAATTCCAACACAGACACCAAGTACTTTGAGTCCAAGCTCAAAGGAACTGCCCCTTTAAGATGCAATATTAGAGACCTCCACTAAGGGATAAGGAATTGGAGAAGATTATGGACTCTCTAGTTCTCCCAATATCCATCTCTCCAAATAGAGATGTATTCGAGCTTACTTATACCTTTTGAATTCGTCCACCTTCTCAAGTCTTGAAGAATTTATTGGAAAGCTATACGTTGATTTCCCATTATTCTGTCCTTTAAGATTCTGATCAGTCTACCATTCCTCGGGATCTTAGAGGAGTTTTCTTTGATTAGGGGAAGGTTCTTTTTAATCAAACACAAATAAATCAACCATCAGTAGATCTATTATTAGCACTCACAATTGGAAAATTAGAATTTAGAAAGAGGATTTTAAAGCAC
>Ga0115851_101130_pt1 | contig 13674 bp, 10 predicted proteins | sample InSIn2gowninarea_FD_83865 | JGI IMG/M metagenome (GOLD analysis project Ga0115851, IMG submission 83865)
TGGCATTGACATTGGGACATCCTCGATTGCCGTATCAAGTAAATCAAAGGTTCTGTTGAAAAATTTAGGAGAAAACATAAAAAAGGTTGAACATGTTCAACGAGAAATCAGGTTATTCAATAGAAAATTAGATCGATCGAAAAGAGCGACGAATCCACTGAACTACGATGAAGCTGGTCGAATAAGAAAGGGTAAAAAACAGTGGGGATTTTCCAAGAACTATAAGAAGCTGAAAGCTCAATTGAAAGAGTTATATCGAAAATTGGCTTTATTTCGAAAGTTTAGCCATCAATATGAAGTCAACCGAATGGTCATTTTAGGTGATAAATTTTACATTGAAGAAATGAATTTTAAAGCTCTCCAAAAGCGAGCTAAGAAGACAGAAGTAAATGAAAAAACAGGAAAGTATAAAAAGAAAAAACGTTTTGGCAAAACCATATCCCATCGTTCTCCCGCATCCTTCGTAAGTATTCTTTCAAGAAAAGTCATAGCCGTAGGCGGGACTTGCATCAAAGTCAAAACATCCACTTTTAAAGCCAGTCAATATGATCACAAAACAGACAAATGTAAAAAGAAAGATTTAAAAGAACGATGGCATAAATTTGATGATGGAACCAGAGTCCAACGTGATTTATATTCTGCTTTTCTTTTAATGAATTCCAATTTGTTAGGATTGGAGTCTGATCGAACATCTTGTTTTAATACGTTTGATCAATTTATTAAGTTTCACGAAATAGAAATCGAGAAGATTGAAAATGAAAATGAGGTGATCTTAAATTCTGGTATCGTATTGAAAGTAAAAAAGACTGCAAGATGTGCAGCCTAACATTTCAGTTCTCTGCGGTTTGATGTAGCCGAGTTCGCAAGAACAATAGATGTAGTCGTAAATGGCAACAGAGGTTGCTTTGACTACGAATGTTCTAACAGAACTAGTTCCAGTTCCTGTTTCCTAAGCCGTTTTCTTTCATGAAGAAAAGTGTGTGTACGAATAGGAGAAGTCTAGGAAGTTAGAACCCACTGCATTTATGCATGTGGAGCATCAGCTATAGAGAGCACAGTGTATTAGTAGTAGGCTATGACGAAAATAATGTGTATATAAAAGATCCATTAGCAGACCAACCCTATACTGCCGTATCAAGAGATAGTTTTGAAGATTCATGGATTCAAATGGGAAAACAAGCTATTAGTTATCGATAATATAAATCTTCATAAGAAATCATTTGTCAGCAACAGTGGGTTGCCATCGCTCGTTTGTTACTTAGTGATCATGGTAATAAAAAAGGCATGAGTTGGTTTGATTTCCAACTCATGCCTTTTAGGTTGCTTAAAAACTAATAATGGAACTTCATATTAAATGGAGGCACGATTTGATTCCAGGTTCTTCCTCCAGGATAATTGAGCGATGACTAAGACGAAAAGAGCAGATAATCCAACCCCGGCCAAAATGTAAAATCCGGTGGCATATGTTCCTGTCATTTGTTTAAGTGACCCGAGTATAGTGGGTACAAAGAATCCGCCCATCCCTCCAGCAGCTCCGACAATCCCTGTTATCACACCAATTTCCTCTTGGAATCGCTGAGGAACTAATTGGAAAACCGCTCCATTTCCCATTCCAAGACATAGCATCCCAAGAAACAATACTACAACAGCAATAGGCAGGGCAGGAAGAAGGCTTATGCTGAACATGGTGATTCCGACTCCAATAAATAAAAAGGTTAACAAGCGAACCCCGCCAATTTTATCTGCTATGTATCCGCCGACTGGTCGGAAGAAACTTCCGGCTGCGACACATAACGTAACGAAATCACCAGCACGTACCTTTGTTAACAGATATTGATCTACAAAAAAGATGCTTAAAAAGCTAGATAGTCCGACAAAGCCGCCAAAGGTAACACTATAAAGCAGGCAGAAATATAAGGTGTCTTTTTGTTTGAAAACCTGTAAGTATTCTTTAAGCGGTTTTGCTTTCGGCTGTGATGGGGCATCTTTGGCCATTACAACATATAAAACCATAACAATGAGAAGAGGAATAAGAGCTAGCCCCATTACATTATGCCAGCCGATAGTTTCGGCCAAACGTGGTCCGAATAAAGTAGCCAATAGCGTACCGCTGTTCCCCGCACCTGCAATACCCATGGCCAATCCCTGTAAATGTGGCGGGTACCACCGGCTCGCCATTGGAATAGCTGCCGCAAAGCTTGCCCCTGCTACTCCAAGCAGAATTCCAATCAGGAAAAGTTCTGTAAGTGTTTGACCGTACAACCATCCCCATATAAGTGGAATCATTGTCACGCTCATCCCACTGATTTCTCGTTGAACATGTTCAACCTTTTTTATGTTTTCTCCTAAATTTTTCAACAGAACCTTTGATTTACTTGATACGGCAATCGAGGATGTCCCAATGTCAATGCCAACCGGGCCTTCTCCTAAATGATATTTCACTAGCCCTGTTTTTTTGTCTCTTTTTACTGGAGGATAACCTGCACAAATCAGTTGAGCATAGTAGCGAACTCTCCCTCGGACGATTCGTTTTAATATACGAACATATTTTACCCTATAGTATTCTGAAACAGTTTCTCCATCTTGGTTCTTGTATTGGAATATCTGTTGGGAGGTTAGTAGCTGAAAAGCTTCTTTTTGATACATATCCATTTCTTTTACCTTCAGTGCAAATACCCTATCATTTGAGATTACTTTCCCCTTTTTGAATCTCCAACCTGTTTGGTTATTTTTCCCTTCAAATGAATCCATATCTCCACGCTTTACAAATGCTACTTTTTTCGCTTGTCCAAACAATTTCTTTTTGATAGTGTTCCAAGCTCTTGTAGCTGTTTTTTGGGCAATGATTGAATTGATCTTACCCTTAAAGTGATTTCGAACTTGTTTTATGTATTCGTGCATGGAATATTCCGTTAATCCAAATTCTTCTCTTAGTTTTTTGAATTCTTCAGAGAGGCTTTTTTGTTCATTTTGATAGTATTTCATCTTTTCTTTGTTACTATTTTTAGCTAGATGGGACTTTATAGTTCTTGCAATACGGACTAATTTTTTATATCGTTTTGTCCTTTTCATTTGTTTTTCTCTTTTCAAATACTCGCCGAGCGAAGTATTATAGATTACTCGATTAATTTCCAATTCAGATTCAATCAGAAAACAGTCTCTTTTCTTACCTTTTATTTCTACATCAATGATAAATGAAGGAGCTTTTGCTTTCGCCATGTCCACACCTACTTTCACACCTAATATTTCAAACGTATGTTCGTATATATTTTACCAAAAAACTCCTAAATCAGCAATAAAAAAATCGGTTCATCCCCATACTTAAAAGCGGGTGCTTTCCCGATTTAGTTTTGGAAAAATTAATAGATAACCTTTACTAGAAGACTATGGTTGTTTATTATATAACAGATACTGTTTAAGAATTGTTTAAGGTTTATATTGAACAATTATAGGGATTGATAGATAAATAGAAGGAGGACGAAAGCTCGGTTTAGAAAGAGTTTAGAAGTCTTCTAAACTCGAAAGGAAGATGCACCATGAAAAGGATTAAATTGTTACTTTTCCTACTTGCTCTAGGGATTAGTACTATTTTCATATTAAAAGACAAGGAAACCACACCGTCTAAAGCAACAGGCATTGAACAGAAGAAAGATGTACCCTTACCTACCGAACTCCATCCCGTTGTAAAAGAACGTAGCGATCAATTGGTTCAACAAGCAGCAAGAAAAGGAATTGTTGTTTTAATTACTGATGGTTTCCGCAGTGTAGACGAGCAGAACACCATTTATGAACAAGGACGTACGGCAGAGGGCAATATTGTCACGAATGCAAAAGGTGGAGAATCCTATCATAATTATGGGCTTGCGATTGATTTTGCACTGGAAACTCCAACAGGTGATGTCATTTGGGATCGCCAATATGATGGCAATCAAAATGGAAAGAAAGATTGGGCCGAGGTAGTGAAAATGGCAAAGGCATTAGGATTCGAGTGGGGCGGGGATTGGAAAGATTTTAAAGATTACCCACATTTCCAAATGAATTTCGGACTGACCATAGCTGATTTGCAGAATGGGCAAAGACCCGATGAATCATCTAACGTGGCAGATACCCAGTGATATCTAAAAACCAAAACAAACACCATCTAATAAAGATGGTGCCTGCTGCTATTCAGTCCGTCATTTACTTATGTTTACACATATAAAAATCTATATGGATTGAAGAATATCTCACACCGGACGCCATTAATCAAAAGAGACCCCCTTATTGGTTAAATCTTTTTTTCAATTCTTCTATTGTTAGCTTCCCTGTTTTTTCAACTGGCTTATTGGAAGTTGGGAAGTATGGATTGATCGACATGAAGTTCTTTTCGACAAAGTTAAAGTCAATAATGTCAACGACTCCATCTTTGTTAAGATCTTCTTTCAATTTATCCCCTGAAATTCCAGCATTATACGCAACAAGCTTTGCGTCATAAATATCGATTACATGATCTCCGTTGACATCTCCAGCAGCAGCTGTATCTGTATATATACTATAGAAATTACCTTGGACTTTTCCATCAATCGTCCTGCTCAAAGTTAATTTTTTACTGTATAGGAAATGGCCTGGAATATCTACTATTAACGTATAGTCATCCTTTGTTGCTGGAATTTCTGTAAACGTCATATAACCATTTTCTGAAATATCCGCAGAGTACTTTTTGCCGTTTTTATCAACCAGATATGCCTTAGTTCCAATCTTTGAATAATCTAAATCATAGTTGTCTAAATTAACTGCTTCACCATGATAGTAACCTTCTACCCATGAGTGCTGTGAAATGAATTTAAACTTTTCAGCAAATGTTGGTAAGGTAAACTTACTACCAGAGCTTGTTTGATAGGAAGATTCTTGATAATAGAATGAACTTTCTACCATGTAATTATGGTCATCGACTACTTTTAATTTGATATCTAATAAATCAATATCATCATTAATTGAAACTGGTAATTGTGTCTTTTTGTCTGAAATGTCTACAGCAAATGCTGAAATATTTGACCAAGTGCTTTCTGTAATTTGTGGCTTTGCAACACGAATTGTCCAATTCTTTTTCTTTGCAAGATCTTCTAGCTGTTTTGATGGCTTAGCGTCTACAACTTTATAGAAATTAGGGACATCGATTGTTACAGATGCACTTGTTAAATCTTTCGCGTTTTGAACCGTAAATGTATTTATAAACTCCAATCCAAGACTTACAGCTTTTGTATTTGGTTTTATTGTCGAATATTGAGCTCCTTTATTAATAAAAGTAAACTCAGGGAAAGTCGGATTTCCTGCTGTTGCGTAATCATAAGTATAGATTCTTACATTTGTTGGATAGTTTGCATATTCTTCTGGTAAGACACCAAATTTAAATTCACCATTTGCATTTGGGAAAAATTCAGCTGTTGGCCAAAAAGAATCTTGATAAGCGAACGCGGTATTTGCCTCTTGAGTGATGTCATGTCCTCTACTTTTTAAATAGTCAATCGTATCATCATACAATTTTCCATGCACCCAATAAGCTGTATAATCTTGTCCATCATAACTTTCAGTTGTTAAATCTGAACTTGTAAGTTCTTTGATTCCTGTTTTTTTATCAAATTCCAGTGTTGGAGCTGTATTATCGATCACCATGTCATTATCGATTTTATATGTTTTTCCATCAGCCCCTGTACCAATGTAAGAAACAATGTATTTACCTTCTTTAAGTGATTCATATTCTTGGGCTAAAGGTTTATTAGGATCACCTGTAAAATGTTTTACTTCACCTGAAAATCCGAAGAAAATGAAGTAATCCGTATCAACTGACGCATTTTCCAAATTAAATGTGCCATAAAACCCAATTGGTTTTCCATCTATATCGCTAACCACTACATCAATCGTTTTCATATGACTATTTAACTTGAAACTGACTGGTGTAAACGGCTCGATGTATGGATGAAAGTTACTAAGGTCATTCGTTATGGCATGTTTAAAAAATTCTAATTTTTCGAATCCAGGTTTAGAATAACGAACATGGAAGGGAATTTGATATTCTGCCGTTTTCGACTCATTTTCAATATAAATATATCCCTCATATATCCCAAATTCTGCATTAGCTGGAATGGATATTTCTGCATTCATATTTTTACTCTCATTGCCATTCACTTCAATCGTCGATGGTAATTGAAGCGTCACACCACTCTTCGCAGCATCCTTTGAGACACCATCAATTGTTAAAAATTCAACTCTAGTATGATATGTTTCTAGTTCACTGCTTAAATTCTTAATATCAATCGACGTTGTTCTTTTTTGAGTCTCACTTGAGTGTGCAATACTACCAAATGGTAGAGATCCTGAGATGTCATCGATTTCTATTTTTAAACCATCTTCATCCAAGGTAGTCGTCTTATTTTGTACTTCAACTAACGTTGTATTGTGGACTGCCTCATAAGCATCTACACGTCCTGCTCCAACTTCATTCACATTGTACGTACGACCTTTTAAAGGATCAGCCGTATTCATTAGCGCTGCCTTTACATCTGCAACTGTATAATCTGGATGGGATTGTAATAATAATGCTGCAACTCCTGCAACGTGTGGTGTTGCCATGGAAGTTCCACTTAAACTCGCATAACCACTAGAATAATCGACACCATCTTCCGGACTATTAATATATTCTGGAACAGTAGAGAAAGTAGAAACCGCAGGTGCTACTACATCTGGCTTAATATCAAAGTTATTACTTACTGGTCCACGTGAGCTAAAATCAGCTAACACATCCCCTGAAGTCATATTTGACTGTAAGTCTGTTAATTTAAGTTTAGCTGAAGGGTCTGCTTTTAATTTTTCTGAAAGTTTTACTCCGTCGGCCTGTAACATTTTAAATGTTGGGACATAACCATGATTTTCACCTAAGAAAAATGGAATTTCGCCATCTTCATTATTGTAAAGTAAAACTGCTGTTGCACCTTTTTCATGAGCACGTCGGATTTTTTCATCAAACGAGATCGTGCCACGAGAAATTAATGCCACTTTCCCATTTACGTCTTTGTCAGCATAATCCTCTTCTGTACCAATTTCTACTTCAACAACACCGTACTCTTTATCAATTAACTGTAGATAATCCTTACCAAGGCCATGCCCCATTAATGTATTTTGCACTGAAATATCTGCAAAACTCGCCTTAACAGTTGGAATATCCGTCGGCACATCACTTGCACCAACAGTGATTGCTAGTGGAGAAGCACCTGGGGATCCTAGCGTTCCTGGATTTGGCCCTGCATTTCCTCCTGCTATAATGGGTATGACCCCTTTTAATGCTGCGTTGTTGATTGCTACAGATGTAGCGTCTAAGGAATGATTATTACCATTACCTAATGATAGATTAATAACATCCATTCCATCTTCTACAGCTCTTTCTATACCCGCGATTACGGATGAATCATATCCTGATCCATATTCTCCTAATACTCGATATGCATACAAGTCAACATTTGGTGCTACACCTGTCATGGCATATTCAACATCATTTTTAGGATTAGATGCGATTGTTCCAGCGACATGAGTTCCGTGTTCTGTATAGTATGCAGTACCATTTATCGTTTCAGGTTGACCAGAAGCAAGCCATTGCTCTCTAGTTGTTTCCATTGGATCAGAGTCATTTTCGACAAAATCATATCCGCCTTTATAAACATCTTTTAAATCAGGGTGATTATAGTCAATCCCTGTATCAAGTACCCCAACTTTGATTCCTTGTCCTTTTAAGCCCTCATTATGTAAACGATCAACTCCTATATGAGGAAGCGCTGGTGGAATTACTTTTCCAGTTGTTGGTTCTTGAGTAATAGTCGATTCATTTTTCGGTAAACTAACGACATTGTCTTTCCATATCCTTTTGACTACACCAGTCTCAAGCAAGGTATTAATTTCACTTGTAGGAATCGTCATAGCCATACCATTAAATACATTCTGGTAAGTTTGTTTAATTTGATATTGAAGTGATTTTTCTTTTAATTTTGGGTTCAATTCCTTCTTTTTATTGAAAAGCTCTTCTAAGCGTTGCTTGAAATGTTCCTGTTCACCTTTAATCTTTTCTACTTTATTTTTTGATGTACCTTTTGATCTTGATTGCTGGGCATTTTCGACCGGAGCTGTTTTGAACTCCACAATGACATTTGCAGTTTTATCCTTATTAGACAATAAACTTGGATCAATAATGAAGCCTTCTTGTGGAGTTAATCGTTTTACAGACTGCCTTTGTTCCTCAGTTAGACCTTTTAAGATCGTTTCAGTAGAATTCGAAATCGCATATGATTTTTGCTGAGGCATTAAATATGATGTAAGAAGACCAGACGCTATTACACCTGATACCATAACATTTAGAAATTGTTTCTTTCGATTTTTCATTAAGTAACGCTCCTTCTACTATTTTGATTTCTGCTGCAAATTTTATTTCTATTACTTTTTAAAAATAATAATCTAATAAATTTTTCTTTATAAAATGGTTACATATTCCTATGAGCATCGCATTCCTCCCGAAAGATAGATAGTGTAAAATAAGAGTATGAATAATTAGACAACTCTATTAATTCATATTGTACTTGAGCTTTTATATGCGGTAAACTGGGGGAATTTTTCTCCAAGTTTTCCTAATTCCACTGCAGAATGTGTCGAAAACCTTGTAGTATATTGTCAAACTTAGAAGAAAGTGAAAGATTTTTGTAAAATCTTATAAAGTTAGATTTCAAACAAATGAAAATTGTTAAACTATATCGAAAAAATCATTTTTCTACTTGGGGGAATCGTGGTTTTCCTAATACAATTACATCCAAATTTTATTCTAAAAGGAATATTATTCAAAAAGGAGAAATTCAATATGAATGAGGGGAAAATCATTAGGTTTTATCGGGAAAAATCCCAAATGACGCAGGAGCAATTAGGAAATGGAATATGTTCTGGAACACATATTAGTAAAATTGAGCGTTTACATACGGAATATGCACCTGAAATTATCACTCTTTTATCCCAGAGACTAGGGATAAATATCGAAACTGAATTAATTAAGCTGAATAATATTAAAAATCGTTTAAATCATTGGCATGATGTTATTGTCATGCAATTATTTGAAGAGATGGACCTTATTAATCATGAACTTGAGCAAGAAGAGTTAATTCAAATCTCTGATTATATCGATCTTTACAAATTACTTCGGGTTAGGTATTTACTAATGCACAACTTAACCGAGGAGGCATTAGAAATCATCGATGAAATCCAAAAGAAAGAACATAAATTATCAACCTACGAAGCAAACCTATTCAAACACGTTTTAGGAGTCTACTATATAGCAAAACATGAAAATCTCAAAGCCTTGAAAGCATTAAAGTCAATAAATGATACAGATTACAATAATAAGGAATATACCTATTTTTTAGCAGTCGCCTATCATTCAATTGAATCACCTGTTATGGCTTATTATTACGCAGATAAATCGCGGGAATTTTTTAAGGAAATTAATAACTATCTTAGAGTGATTGATGCAGAAATGCTTATGGCAATTCAAGTTAAAGATGATGGAGATTTTAAAGAGACCATACAGAGGTTTGAAAGCTTAATCAAAAGCTGTGAACTTTGTCATTCACCTGGTCGAAAGGCAAAGGTATTACACAACTTAGCTTTTGAATACTTTAGGAGAAAAAATTATGAAGTAGCCAATAAATACTATAAAAAGTCAATGAGTCTTAAAAATTGTGATTCAAGCCGTTACTTACTTTCTTTAGAAGGGTTTATACGCAGTGCATACTACGGGAGTTTACTTCCAAAAGATGAATTATTGCAGCTTACGAATGAAGGACTTGAAAAAGCTCAAAAGAATAGTGAACAATTATATATAAACTTATTTACCTTACTAAGTTATTTAATTCAAAATAAAGAACAGGAATACCATCAATACTTATCCGATTATTCATTACCTTTGTTTAAAAAATTTGGTTTTGTATATTTAATTCAACGTTCCGAAAAAGAATTATTTAATTATTATCTTAACCAGAGACAAACTGGTAAAGCCTTAAAAATAGCCGATGTTTTGATTAATCATTAATTAGAAATGGCATGCCTTATTTGGAGGCATGCCTTTATTCATCAAATTATTTTAAAGTTGATTAATATTTTTATCCTCAATACAAAGGTATCTTCACACCAACGTACATGGAATGCCGCCACCTAACTGAATGAGTAATCATTCATTGAATAAGCATTTATCAACCCGAGTATTCCAAGATTTCTTAGGAATTCACTAATAATAAAAAAGAGAGATACATAAAAATCATGAACACTAAGAGAGAAAATAAAGTAGAAACAAAGAGAATGGATTGGTTTGACGGTATAAAGATACCACTTGCAATTTCCTTTCTTTTCCTTGTGTATTGTATCGTGGACAACACACTAGTAGTAACACCGATAACACATGCAAAGATTCCAAGAATTATGACTAGGGTATTAATATAGGGAGTTGAACTGATTTTAATTGTAAAATGTAATGAAGTTGTTAAAAAACCTACTCCTGTTATCGATATGGCTGTACGTATCCATGCAAGATATGTTCTTTCATTTGCTAAATGCTGCTGAGCATACTTTACACTATCTCCTGGTGAATCTTCTATTCTATATAAAGCTTTCATTAATTATTAATCCCATTCGATCGAGCCGAAAGCCACTTATCCCAAACTTCAGCGAATACCCCGGTCAAGACCAGTGAAACATGTCCACCTTCAAAAATCTCATAAGTTTTATCCTTACTTGAAACAAGGTCCATCAACGGAAGACTTTGCTTATCTAATATAATTGTGTCACGTGAGCAAGAGAAGACAAAAAGCGGGCAGTTTATATTCTTTAAATCCACCTTCCTGCCGCCAATCACCAATTCTCCCTTTAAGAGTTTGTTGTCTTGATAGAGATCGTTAAACATCTGTTTGAATGCAGCACCTGCAAACGCAGCAGAGTCATTTGTCCACTTATCCATTCGGCGCCACTTTTCTACATATTTCTCATCATGTGCACGGGTTATCAGATTGATTTTAGAACTTGCAAAACCCGGTGATACCATCCTATATATCAAATACATAATTTCTGTTGGAATGGTCCCATGAGCATCGGCAAAACGGTCAAGATTTAGCTGCCCATTTTGTAGTCCTTCCAGCAATTTATCAGGAAAGATGCCGATACTAAAATCGATTGGAACGGCTGCCAGGGATAAATTCTTAATTGGCAGTTCCGTTATGGAAGCCAGAATGGCTGCAATGGTTCCACCTAGGCAATAACCCGCAAGGGATATTTCCTTTGCACCTGAATGTCTTAAAGCTCTTTTAAGGGCGTTCTCCAAATAATCAATGATATAATCATCAAGTGTGATATCAGAATCTTCAAGCCCAGGGGATCCCCAGTCCAATAGGTAAACATCATAGCCGCGCTCGGTAAGTCCGCCTACAACGCTGCTTCCTTCCCCAATGTCAAGAATGTACGCCTTATTTAACAAGGAGTAGACTAGAAATAAAGGGATTGCATGTCTTTTAGCCTTTGCAGGATGATACCATAAGGTTGCTTTATTTTTCTTCCAAACACTCTGTCTCGGTGTAGGTACAATATCTGGCTTAGGCTCGGTTATAATTTTATAAAGCTGGTTCCACCGTTTCGTTTCTTTTTCTAAGTTTAAGATTGGAAAAAGGTTTGTTCCTAATGCTTTCATTATTATCACTGCTCTCTTCAATGTTATTAAATTGTATTAATTCCGGTGAGCACTAGATCTTTATCCTGCTTTTTTTTCGGTTCTTTTTTCTGCTTTTCCTGCTCTATTTCGATCAAACCTCTCTCTATTTCTTTCCGCAATTCCTGAAGGTCATCATTCATTTTTTGGGCTTCCGCCACCTCTTGGGCCATCTTTTGGAATTCATTCTTCATTTGCATGACAATATTTAATATCTCTTCGAACATTCCTACATTTTCTTTCGTAATAGAGCTAATACTGTCTTGTAATTTCCAAACTTGTTCTTCTAAAATATCAATTTTTTCTTCTGTCTGAATGGATAGCTTTGCAGCATTTGCAACATCTTTCTTTGTCGGGATATTCATTAGTGTCGCAATAAGCTCTTGGTTCTTTCTAAGTCGCTCTAAGTAAGATGAATAGGAATTGATACCAAAGCTTGCTGTGCGAACAAATTCTTTATTGTCTGTTAGGTTATATAATAGGCCAGTTATTTGTTTGTCCCACATTTCACTCAATTGGTTGAATCCAAAAAATGGATCGAAGTTTTTTTCATTTGACATATAGTTACTCTCCTTAAATTATGATTTTGTAATTTCTTCCATATTTTCCATATATTTATTTAGTGGGAAGATTAGTTCTTTGAATTGTGTTGTAAACAGATTGACAAATCCTTTTTGAAATTCATAAAGCGGATTTCCAGCTTGTTTAAGAGTATTGATATATTGCAACCTTCCTTTTTTCCTAAGCTCAATATTATGATCCATCATTTCTAGGTATTTCTCTATCGCCTGGCAGTTTGCAATAGTTTGACATGGTGTACTTAAGAGAGACAATACTCTCTTTTGATTCTGATCAATGTCCGCATTAATTTCCTCATAAGACCGAATCGGAAAGAAATTCTGCAAGATGGTGGTTGACATTAAAAATTCATCTCGTGCAGTCTTTTCCCATTCAGTGAATTCATTTGTAAATTGCTCTGCTATTTTTTTTATATTTCCCTGATTCCGTTGTACACTTTCAGAGAATCGTCTGACCTCTTTTAGGAAGACTTCGTCTCGATCATCAGCACATTTTGCCAATTCTTCTAATTCATGAAATTTATATTTCCAGAGCAAGTCTAGGCTAGAAAGCGATGCTTCAATTTCGCCATCGACAGTAATTTCTTCGTCCTTTTTTTCCTCTAGTAATGGTTCACCTACAGTTTCTACCGTTTCGTCAACTTCTTGTAGTTTCTTTATTTTTGTTTCTTTCAATGATTCATTTAGATTATCTTTTTTTGCAGCCATATTAAGCACATCCTATTAAATTTTTTTTAATCAAAATTGCCATTAGAGGTTCACTGTTCTTTTATGATTCTCAGTTGAAACTCGTTGTTTTGGTTTTCCGAAAAAGTATATGAGTATTGCTACAATCACCATAGCAACAGACATTCCATAAATGGATGCACTAAAACCACCTGCAAGATTTGTACCAGAATCTTGGATGAGTTTTCCAAAAATAATGGGAGTAATGATACCTGATGAAGACATTACTCCATAATAAGTACCTGTCATAATACCTCTCCTCTGCGGGAGTAAACTAGTTACTGCTGTAGGATTAAGTGTATTTATTGTGACGACTAATGTATTTACTAAAGAAAGAATGATGATGATTGAACCCGAACCATTTACAAGGGGATACAATGAGTACAAAATCCCTGCTAGAATAGAACAAATAGCAGTAAATAGAGTTCTCGACTTCCACAAACTTTGAGTTTTTTTGAATAAACGATCTGAAATTATGGCTAGTACCATTCCAAGAATTGCTCTGGAAATATAAATTTCATGAATTAGAAGAATTGGCAAAATGTGCTGATGATCGAGACGAAGTCTTCCTAAAAGAGGTCAGACGATTCTCTGAAAGTGTACAACGGAATC
>Ga0115851_101131_pt1 | contig 13662 bp, 10 predicted proteins | sample InSIn2gowninarea_FD_83865 | JGI IMG/M metagenome (GOLD analysis project Ga0115851, IMG submission 83865)
ACTAAGATTTTTGAGACCCCTAATTAAATTTAACTCCTTTCTTATTCAATTGGAAAGCTTCTCTTTTGACAAAGGTCTCTTGTAGATCTTTAACCAGTAACCCTTAAATACGAGTGGGATTACTTCTTCATCAATTTTTCTAATTTGGAAAGAGTCATTCTCATGAAAATTTTCAACTAGATAAGGAACTAACCACCTTGTCATCAACTTTCCCTTGAACTCCTTGTATCTGGATTCATATATCAAGGCTAATCATCCTCTTCGAATGTCGTTTCTATAATGTTTTTTTCATGCCAAATATTCCTCTGCAATTGGACCACCTCATTACGCAGGAGGGCCTACAATATAAGTCCTTCGAGAGCTTTGAGTTGTTGTATCCTCTCTTTCTAAGCATTGGTGATGTTTATATCCGATTGTGTTGTCATTCTTAGGGTGTTGTACTCAAACTCAATAGACAACAATGACTTATTTTCATAAACCAACTCAAAGGGAGTGAACCTAGTGGTAGTTTTTCAGGTTGTATTATAGGCCAAGGTGACTTCCACAAGTATGGTTTCCCAATCCTTCTAGTTGTTGTTGATAGCGTTAGTCAACATGTTTTTCAAATCTCTGTTTGTTACCTCCACCTTCTCATTTTCTTGAGGATGATAGGGAGTGTATTTTTCATTCCTTATATGATGTTTATCCATGATTTCCTAAATTAGATTTGAAGTAAACTAAGCTCCTTGATTAGTGACCAGCTCCCTTGGGAGCACAAAATTATAAAATATGTTTTCCCGTAGAAACCCTGCCACCTTCTATTCTATTATTGCTTTTACTTCCTTCACTTCAACTCACTTTTTCAAATAATTAGTGCACACAATGATGTATCTTTTTTTTCTAGATGGGGTATCAATTGGTCCAATGAAATCCATGTCCCACTTCTCAAATAACTCAACAATCACTTGAGGTTGTAGGGGAATTTCATTCTTTCATGTAGGCTTTCTCATCCTTTGGAACTCATCACATATGGCAACATATCTCCTAGAATCTTAGTGTAAAGTAGACCAATAATAGCTAGCTTGGAGAATTTTCAAATTTGCCCTTTTGGTAGAAAAATGGCCCTCGTAGTTTCCATCATGGCATGCTAAGAGGATACCAAAAACCTCATAATCCCTTATGCATCTCATAAAGATCTGATATAATCGAAATTTGAAGATATTTCCCTCGATCCAGGTGAAAGGGGCACTTTTTCTAACAATCTTGCTCTTTTGCTTGGAGGACAAATTAGGAGGGAATTTCCTAGAAACCAAGAAATATTCTATTTAAGTAAAACAAGGAGATAATAGTGAAATAGAAAAGAGGTGCTCATTCAAAATTTGATCATCTTTCATCTCCTCATTTTCTGCAGGCAATGCTAGTCTAAAAAAAAAATCTACAACCAAATTTTCCTTCCCTCGCTTGTCAATAGTGGTAAGATCAAACTATTGAAACAATAAAAAAAATCTAATGATCCCAACATTCACATCCAATTAATTCACCAAATATTTTATGGCTACATGATCAGTATATACAAAGACTTAGTACCCAATGATATAATTCTTAAACTTGTTCACGAAGTGTACAACAACTACTATTTCTTTTTTAGTAAACATGTAATTAATTTTATCTTTGGAGAGGTTCTTACCAAGAAAATATATGGCATAGGGAAACTTGTCTTCCACTTGCCCCAAAGCTTCTCCTAAACCTTTTTCTAATTCATCTGTGTGGATGTGGAAAGGAAATGCCCAATTTTGACCCCTCAAAATTTGTGCAATGGTTAATTTCTCCTTTAGCCCTTCAAATGCCTCTTAACATTTATGTGTCCAACAAAAATATGAATCCTTAGTTATCAATCAAAAAAATGGTGAAGCCAACTTACTAAAATCCTTAATGAATCTCCTAAAATATCCAACTAGTCCAAGGAAACTTCTAACATCCCTTTTTTAATGAGGGACATGGACCCTTTTGATAATGGTAATATTGTTGGGGTCAACTTGGATCCTTCCTTAGAAAGGAAGTGACCTAGGAAAATCCCTGCATTCATAAAAATTCACACTTTTCGGGACTTAGTGAGAGATTTGTTTCAATGCATTACTTTAAACGTTTACACATATTAGAAAGAGCTTCCTAGAATTCAGTCCCATAAGGAGTGAAGTCATCCATATAGATTTAAACTATGTCATGAACAATATCAGCAAAAATACTTAAAACTTCCCTTTGAAAGGTAGGAGGTGCATTTCCCAAGATAAATGCAAGGACTTTGTAGTAAAATGTCCCCCATGGACATGTCAAGGTGGTATTATCATGATCATCATGGTTGATCTAGATCTAATTATATCCACTAAATCCATCTAGAAATGAGAAGAACTTCTTCCCTGGAAGACCATCCAAGACCTGATCAATGAAAGGCAAGGGAAGATGATATTTTTTGTAGCCTTATTAAGTTCCTTATAGTCAACACATGTCCTCCACTTCCCATTCTTCTTAGGAAATTTGAAAAGAGGGGACACCCATTCACTATCTAAAATTGGGTAGATGAATCTTGCATCTGGTGGTTTTTGCAACTCTTCTTTCACAATGTCTTTAAGGCCATGTTCATTCTCCTATGGGGTTGTTTCATAGGTTTAGATCCCTCTTTAATGTAATTTTGATCGGTACAAACTAAGGGATTCACCCCTTTCATTTCTTTATAGTCGTAAGAAAAATCATCAAGATGTTGTCTTAACACAGTGCACAATTTCTCTTATTGTTGTACTGATAGGGAAGGATTGATTTTCAAACTTTTGGATGGATTGATTTCCACAACCTTAGCATGATATTGATGTTGGACATAGATTGTCATTGATGTCAATATGGAAATATTCGAGGGGCAGATGGAGCCAAGAGGAGTAGACAAAGCAACCAAAGGAACTAACAACAAACTCATGTATTTACCCGTTGGCGGAAAAAACCATATATACATGCACTTAACACTATCAGAGGCACAAACGGAGGCCAAATCATACATATCACAAATACACTATTAGAGTCAGAGCAATATATTATATCAGTGGGTTCTATTAAGTGTCACTCTTGAAACCTCCAATTGCGATTGCAAGAGTGGACCCGAAACTGCGACTGCTGATATGCTGCAACTACAACTGCTAATATGTTGTGATTGTCGATAGCGATTATTGCATCGGGAATTAAAAGCGAAATCATACAGTGGTAAGCGTCCCCTTTGCAATCACCGATAATGATGAACGTTGCAGACCCAATGCGACATCACAACTTGGATTAATATAATATCGCGTCCAATGGTGGATCGGCCATCGGCCATCGGCAATGTCATGAGCTCGACTTATAAAAGACTTCTAGAAGCCATGATTGCCGATTGCGATAATGTTGTGGAGCTGTGGACCTGATAGGCATATAAACCATGGTTTAATACCATATCACATTCAATCCATCGGAGCAGTGGAGTATCGGCCCATCAAGCATCAACGATATCAGGAGATTGATGTATAAAGGACCCCTCAAAGCCTTGAGTGCCGATTGTGATATATGTTGCGGATCCAATACAGGAATAGTTGTGGGTGAATTAATATTGAAGTCTGCCCTTTAGCCATTTCTCCTGTGTTTCCTGTGTAAATGAATTTTTTGGCTCACGCGACATTTAGAGGTAGAAATACACTACAGAAAGCTCTCAATAGTTCAGGAGGATGATTCATGACAATAGTGATTGCAATTGGGATGTGGTTGTCCGTTAAACAAAATAGTCTCTAGGTATGCCTATAATCATTGTTAAAGGAGCATTGTTATAGTCATAACCAGTAAGATGTGTTCTCTGTGGAATATTTGGCACTCTCTTATGAATTAACATGTCCTGTGAGCACAATGAGATAGAGGAAGCTACAACGACAGACAAACCAGTGGTGAATAAGCTGAAGCAACCGAGGAGGAAGCCAAAGAGCCAGTGAAAAAGTGGAAATGAATGGACAAAGGCATGGGAATGTATAAAACAATAAAGCCAGAGAACTGTTGGTGCTGTTGTGATGGAGAAGAACCAGAGTGTGAGGCTGAAATAGTGTCTCTGAGAAAGGAGTTGGAGCAAATGCAGCGGAGGCTATAGAAGCAGCAGAGGCAGGAGAGTAGGAGTGAGAGAACCTCCGCTGAATAAAGTGTAGCGGCATACTAGTTTATACCAAGGTTGGGCTGGAGCCTAAGAGGTTGGAGCCTCAGAATCGAACAAGACTAAAGTCATTAGGGGTAGGTGCTCCTAAATGCAGAACCACTGCAAAACACAGTTGGTGCTCTAGAGGTTGGAGCTTGGAAACTATTCATAGTCAGATATATACTTATATTGTATTTATTTCATTGCACTATTTTGAGTTTTAATAAAATCACTTATTCCAGCTATTGATTTCTATGTTCTGTGTGTACATATACATATCTATATATGCTTTTGGAAATCACTAGAACAATTAAAAAAAATAAGAAATATTGAATCACCCCTCCTCTCAGTATTTCCAACAATTGGTATCAAAGCCAGCTTCTTCATACTAGCCTAACAGCTTGAAGAAGGATCCGCATCCATGATGAGAAATCACGAAGCATCAGGAAGACCTCCTTTGTTTAATGGCACTAACTTTGGTTTTGGGAAGAAAAGAATGACCTACTACTTAATGTCCCTTGGACCTGAAGTCTGGAATTTTGTTAAAAATTAATACTAAATGACTTTCACTCTTCCAACAGAACCAGACGAGAGGAAAGCTTACATTGCAAATGTAAAGGCCATGAACTCCACCACTAGTGGAATCACTGATTCCGACTTTACAAAAATCATGCACTGTACCTCTGTCAAAGAAATGTGGGAGAAGCTAGTTGGCTTGCACGATGGAGACTCAGAAGTAAAAAAGGAAAAGCTTCAAACTCACAGAAGACAATTTGAAAGTTTGAGGATGGAAGATGAAGAAGATATTGTAGCATACCTCCTCCAAGTAGCTGAAGTGGTAAATTCCCTGAAAGGATTGGACGAAAAAGTTGAGGAAAGTACCATTGTTCTAAAGGTATTAAGGTCTCTTCCAGACATATTTGACTCCAAAATAAGCACTATAGAAGAAGCAAAGGATCTAGATACCCTCAAAATGGATGAACTCCATGGAATTCTCACTACCTATGAAATGAGGAAAGGTGGCCCAAGCTCCAAAGATGTAGCATTCAAGGCCTCAAAGTCAAAGAAGGGGAAAGAAAGGAATGACTGTAGTGATGAGTCAGATGTGGAATCTGAATTGGCTCAATTTGTACGAAAGTTGAACAGAGGATCTAAGCTCAAAGGCAAGTATCCTCTTATGTGTTTTATATGCGGTAAAATAGGTCATTATGCAACAAGATTTCCTCATAAACATGACACTAATGATGAAGGAAATTTTAAAAGAATGGCACACAAAAAGAAAGGGTTCAATAATAAAAACTTCTTCTCCAAGCAAGATGAGTCTAATGAGGATGAGTTTATGGTCATCATAAAGAAATCAAATGAGGAAAGTAATCATGATGAAAGCCAAGAAACATTATTCATGGGACTCATAGATGATGATGACTCAGGGCTGGAAGGAAATGTAGATGAACTGTTAATAAGTGCCATTGAAGAAAACAAGAAACTACGGAACAAAATCATTTCTCTCAAAGTGGAAAATGAGGAAATAAGAAGGAGAGAAGATCTCTTGGAAGCAAAGCTTAAAGAAAAAGAAGAGACTTGTGAAGAATGTGAGGCTGAAATAGTGTCTCTGAGAAAGGAGTTGGAGCAAATTAAAAAGGGCTGTAAAAGTTCTCAAATACTTGAGACTATTTTGAAAAATAAAAAACCTCAACATGACAAGTTTGGAATACGTTTCAAAGGAGAATCCTCAAGCACTATGAATAGTGTGAAAAGCTATGCCAATGCACTTTCTTGCAATCCAAAAGATGAAAAATTATGTTATCAAAAGTGCATCCCAGATCCCAAGAATGAAGAGAGAATTATTCCAAAGAAGAATGTGGAATCAAATTATGGACACTACAGCAAATAAAAACATGTACTCCACCAAGGGCCCATCACAAATCCAAAGAGCGAGGGAGGAGTAATTCCTAGGAAGGAAATTGACTCAAACCATGGTTGCTTCAACAAGTACAAAACCATCTTTCTTGGACACTGCTTTCACTGTAAAAACTTTAGTCATCTTGCTAGACATTGTATGGCTCGCAGAAGTGAAAAGACAAAGCTAAAGGATTGAATAATCAACTCATATGCCCCTAAAAGGTAGGGACAAATCAAAACCTTCAATTCATTTGATCCCTTAACAAAATTTGATCTAATTTTCTCTTTCTGCTACAATAATGGACACTATGAACAAGATTGCCCACTCAAAGGAAGAAAGACGAGTAACAAGAACTCCAACATGGACAAATGTGGCCTAGCTCTATATGCTAAAAATAATGGAAACCAATGGTTTGTAGATAGTGGGTGCTCCAGACACATGACAGGAGATAGAAGGAAGTTTGTCTCACTAAGCAAAAATAAAGGGAATGTGTCCTTTGGAAGTGGATTTCGCAGAATTGTAGGAAAAGGAACAATTACTATGATCAATGGAAAAGGAAAAGCTCAAGATGCTCTGCTGGTTGACGGACTCAAACACAACCTCTTGAGTGTCAGCCAAATCTATGATCAAGTACATAAGGTTGTTTTTAGCACCAAAGACTGTGAAATAAGGAACTCTGCCTCAGGGAAACTTGTGGCAAAAGGGGTGAGAACACCAGACAACATTTACATTCTGAACAAGATTCAAGAAAATAAATGCTACTTGAGTCAGACAGATGAGAGTTGGCTATGGCACAAGCAACTTGGACATACAAGCTTCAAAAATCTGATCAATATCAGCAAGATCAAAGCTATATGAGACATCCTAAGCCTGTTCAAACCAAATCATGTAATATGTGGTCCACGTCAACATGGAAAGCAGACCAGAATCAGCCACAAGACAAAGGAGCTCTCTACATCGAAGCCCTTGGAGATCATCCATGTGTATGTGTGTGGGCCAACTAGAAATCAAGCACTCTAAGGAGAAAGGTACTTTGTGTTATTTGTTGATGATTATACTAGAATGATGTGGATATATTTCATAAACTATAAATCTGAAACTTTTGAGTGTTTTAAGAGTCTAAAAGCCCTTGTAGAAAATGAAAAAGATTCAAAAATTAAGTGCCTCAAAACAGAGAGAGGAGGAGAATTCACATCAAATGAGTTTAGTGAGTTCTGTAATATTCATGGAATTAAAAGGGAATTCTCAGATGCTAGAACACCTCAACAAAATGGGGTGGTTGAAAGAATAAACCGAACAGTCCAAGAAATGGCAAGAACTATGCTATTAGCAGTAGACTTACAACCTAAATTCTGGAGAGAAGCAGTAGGAACAACTGTCTATACACTGAATCGAACTCAATTAAGATCAAATTGTGAAACAAATCCTAATGAGCTATGGAAAGGAAGACCTACTTCAGTGAAGTACTTCATGATCTTTGGAAGCAAGTGCTTCATAAAAATAAATGATGGCTCACTCGGAAAGTTTGATTCTTGGGTTGATGAAGTGATATTTCTTCGATACACTACACGGAGAAAGGCTTACAAGTGCTACAATTATCGACTGAAGAAAATAGTGGAAAGCATTGATGTAAATGTTGATGAAGATCTTCCAAAAAAGGAAATTGAAGAACATGAAGATGACTCTCTCATTGAAGAAGAACCTAAAGAAGAAGAAATAGATGAGGAAGAATAAGAAGAAGAAGAGGAAAGAGAACCACCTAATACCCCTTCAAATATGAAGTATGTCCAAAGACATGATCCAGAAGAGCAGATCATTGGAGATAAAGATGAAGGTGTGTAGACCCAAAGAAGGATAACAATCACACCCAAGAGAAAAGTCATTTCCATTCTATCTATGATAGAACCAGAAACATTTTCAGAAGCAAGTAAGGATCCTCATTGGGTAAAAGCCATGGAAGAATAAATGTCCCAAATTGAGAAGAAAAAGACATGGGAGATGGTACCTCGTCCAAAGGACAAAAGCATAATAGGAACCAAATGGGTGTTCAAAAATAAAATGCATGAGGAAGGACAGGTTATCAGAAACAAGGCAAGACTTGTCTACAAAGTCTATTCACAAATTGAAGGAATTGACTTTGAAGAGACATTTGCACCAGTGGCCCGTATGGAAGCTATCAGGATGTTTTTGGCATTTTCTTGCTCAAAAGGATTCAAAATCTATCAAATGGACGTGAAATCAGCATTTGTAAATGGGGAACTCAAGGAGGAAGTCTACATGGAGCAACCAGAAGGTTTTGATCTGACAGCAGGAAAGGACTCAGTCTGTAAGTTGAAAAAGGCCTTATATGGGTTGAAGCAAGCTCCTAGAGCTTGGTATGCAAGACTGGATCACTATATACAACAAAAAGGATTCAAAAAGGGAGTGGGTGGAAGCAATCTATACATAAAGACAGATCAAGGTAAGTTACGAGTTGCTCTTGTTTACGTTAATGATCTGATTTTTGCTAGTAATAATGATGAAATGAGCCATGAATTTTCTCAAAGCATGTCAAAAGAGTTTGAGATGTCAATGATAGGAGAGCTATCCCACTTCCTTGGACTTCAAGTATCTCAAACTAGAGCAAGATTGTGTATATCTCAAACCAAATATCTAAAAGACATGCTCAAAAAATATGGAATGGAGCACTATGCACCCGTGAGCACACCTATGACCACAATCTGTAGATTGAGCAAAGATGATGACTCCCCTCTAGTAGATGCAACTCATACAGGTCAATGATTGGAGCCCTTCTATACTTAACAACTACACGACCAGACATAATGCAAGTAGTAGGAATGGTGGGAAGATTTCAATCTGCTCCCAAACAGTCCCATTTATTAGCTATAAAAATAATTCTCAAATATTTGAAGGGAACTTCTAATTTTGGCCTTTGGTACCCAAAGGACTCAACACTGACTATAACTGCATACACCGATGTTGATTGGGCTAGAAGAGTAGATGATTGGAAAATTACTAGTGGAAATGCATTCTTCCTAGGAGACTATTTGGTATCTTGGCTCAGCAAAAAACAATCATCCATATCATTATCCACAGCCGAAGCAAAGTATATTGCTGCAACATACTGTTGTACTCAGATACCATGGATGAAGGAAGCTCTAAAAGATCTTGACATATGTATAGATCAACCAATTACTGTCTATTGTGACAACACAAGTGCTATCAGTCTTAGCAAAAATCTAGTGATGGACTCAAGAACCAAACACATACCAATCAAGTATCATTTCCTCCATGAGCAAGTAGCTGAACAAAACATTGTCCTGGAATATATCAGTACTAAGGAGCAGATAGCTGATATTTTCACAAAACCTCTTCCTTGAGAAGCATTCAAACATCTGTGTCAAAGGATGGGGGTTATTTCTTTATCATCACTCAAGTTCATTCATAAAGATGTAGCAGGACAAGGGGAGCAGTTTGACAGGGGGAGTCTGTATGCATTCATTTTCCATTGATGTCAAAGGGGGAGAGAGCAGAAGAATATTGCCATCAATAAAAAGGGGGAAGATTGTTGGACACAGATTGTCATTGATGTCAATATGGAAATATTCAAGGAGCAAACAGAGCCAAGAGGAGCAGATGGAGCCAAGAGGAGCAGACGGAGCCAAGAGGAGCAAACAAAGCAACCAAAGGAACTAACAGCAAACTCATGTATTTACTCATCAGTGGAAAAGACCATATATACATGCACTTAACACTACCAGAGGTGCAAACAGAGGCCAAAGCATACATATTACAAATACACTATCGAAGGCAGAGCAGTATATTATATCGATGGGTTCTATTAAGTGTCACGCCCGAAACCTCCGATTGCAATTGCAAGAGTGGACCCAAAACTGCAACAGTCGATATGTTGAGACTGCCACTGCCGATATGTTGCGATCACCAATAGTGATTATCGCATCGAGAATTTGGAGCGAAGTCATACAATGGTAAGTGGCCCCTTTGCGATCGCCAATAGCAATGAACATTGCAGACCCGATGCGACATCACAACTTGGATTAATATACTATCACGTCCAGTGGTGGATCAGCCATCACCGATCAACAATGTCATGGGCTCGACTTATAAAAGACTTCCAGAAGCCGCGATTGCTGATTGTGATAATGTTGTTGAGCTGCGGACCCAACATGAATATAAACCATGGTTTAATACCATATCGCATCTGATCCATTGGAGCAATGGAGTATTGGCCCATCGGCCATTGGCGATATCATGAGGTTTATGTATAAAGGACCTCTAGAAGCCTTGAGTGCTGATTGTGACATATGCTACGGATCTGATACAGGAATAGTTATGGGTGAATTAATATTGAAGTCTGCCCTTTAGCCATTTTGCCTGTGTTTCCTGTGTAAATGAATTTTTTGGCTTATGTGGCGTTTAGAGGTATAAATACACTATGGAATGCTCCTGATAGTTCAGGAGGCTGATTCATGGCGATAGTGATTGCGACTGGGATGTGGTTGTCCATTAAACAAAGTAGTCTCTAGGTATGCCCATAATCATTGTTAAAGGAACGCTGTTACAGTCGTAACCAGTAAGATGTGTTCTTCGTGGATTATTTGGCACTCCCTTATGAATTAACGTGTCTTGTGAGCACAATGAGACAAAGGAAGCTACAATGACAGACAAGCCAGTGGTGAGGAAGCTGAAGCAGGCAAGGAGGAAGCCAAAGAGCTAGTGAGAATGCAAAAACGAATGGACAAAGGCATGGGAATGTACAAAACAATAAAACCAGAGAACTGTTGGTGCTGTTGTGATGGAGAAGAACCAGAGTGTGAGGTAGTAGAAGCAGCAAAGGCATAAGAGGCAACAGAAGCAATGGAGGCTATAGAAGCAGCAAAGGCAAGAGAGTAGGAGTGAGAGAACCTTAGCTGAATAGAGTGTAGCAACATACCAGTTTATACCAAGGTTGGGTTGGAGCCTCAAAATTGAACAAGACTAAAGTCACTTGGGGTACGTGCTCCTAAGTGCAGAACCACTGCAGAACAGAGTTAGTGCTTTGGAGGTTGGAGCCTCAGTGAAGTCCAAGTTAGAGCTTGGCAACTATTCACAGTCAGATATATACTTATATTGTATTTATTTCATTGCACTGTCTTGAGTTTTAATAAAAGTATTTATTCCAGCTGTTGATTTCTATGTTCTGTGTATACATATACATATCTATATATGCTTTTGGTAATCACTAGAACAATTAAAAAAAATAAGAAATATGGATTCACCCCCCTCTCAGTATTTCCAACACTTGATTAGAATTGGTAGTGAATAGTTCCACCAATGGGTCATTCTCGGGTTTCCCTAAGGATTCATCTTCTCGATCATCAATTTGCATGGCAACAGGAGGTTGGTTTTTGAAAAGGTTATCAATAAGATAATCCTCATCTAATTTCCTGCTTCCTACAATACTCTCTAATGTAAAAAATGGGTAGGGGGATGACCGATAAAAATCTTCTTCTTCTTCTTCTTCCTCTACCCACAAAGGTAAGTCATGCTTAACAAAGGGTTGAGTAGGCTGGTATAATCCAAGATGATTTGTGAGATGCCCATTGTTAATAGTCATTTTCCTATCCCTACAACTAATGTAAGCATCAACAATAAATAAGCAAGGTCTCCCTAAAATGATAGGGTACCAATTAAACTTGGTTTTGGTTTGGAGGACAAGGAAGTCCAAAGGTTACTCCCAAGAATCAATAGATACCATCACAACCTCAATAACTCCCTCTGGGGCTACTGTGGATCTGTCTACAAGTTGCAACACCATAGTGGTCTTCTGCAAAGCTCCTTGGAGCTTGAGCTTCATCATATTTTCCTTGGCCATGATATTTATTATAGCCCCAAGGTCAATGAATGTTTTGTGGATTACACTATTTTATATGTTCACTTCCACTACTCAACTACTTAGATCCAAATACTTTGAGGAGATAACCCTCCCAAGAATTAGATCAGACAGCTGCCCATCAACATTGATAGGGGGGGCATGTATTTTTCTTCTTCCAGGCTCCTTGAAACATTCTTCCTTGATAAGATTATTTTATATGGGAACATATTTGATGCCCTGGAGAAGGGGTATTTTAACACACAGGTTCTTCAATTCTCATGTAAGTTCAACCCCTTCTCAGGTGTGTTGTTTAATTTGGACCTACCTTTTAGAATAGTGAGGTACATTGGCTTATGGGACATTGTGTCCATTATTTTCCTCGAGATATTGAGGTGGAGAAGGTGGGTGAGCATCTGGGAGTACTTACCCAGACCTAAGGCTGATCTCTTAGATATCCACAATATAATCAGGATAGGATGTCTCTCTGTTATAGACCTATTGGGACAGCTTGTTGTTTAGGTTTAGATTAGGTTGAGAAGGCATTTAAGGTTGCTTGGGTGGATTATTGTGGGGTAGTTATGCTTGAGGTGGAGGATGAGGCAGTAAGGTAGGAGGTTGGATTGATTGAGGCCTCCATACTTGTGAAGGGTTTCCCCATTGAGGAGGTTGAGATTGATATGACTAGAAGGGTGGATTAACAAGCTAAGGAGGAGAATGAGGAGAATAGGGCCAAGGAGAGTGCATGGATGAAGATGAATGAACTGGAGGATACCAAGTGTGAAAGGGTGCACTCTGTTTTGGATTTAAATAAGGATAATGTGCATCTTGCATGCCTTGCTGATATGGATGAGGGCCTTGCGGCCTCCTCTGGTGGATGAAGAAAAGTTTCTCCAAGCCACTCTCTTCCTCTTGATATAAACACTTAAGGCCTGGAAGAGAGGAAAATTTGTCAATTGTATGGTTCTCCTCACAAATAGAGTAGAGATTTATGGCATTCGATAGGAACTCATCTTTGGGGTGCCTCTTGGTGAATCTAGGGACAATGATAACCAATTCCATTTCTTCCTCCTATTGATTCCTTTTTATTTTCATAGTATACGTTTGTAGGGTGAGGATGTGCAATATCTCAATCTTAAAATCTTCTAACATGCTCCCTATTTCATGTTTTATTGTTGAGGTAGAGGGAGAATTGTTAACCAGGCCTTGTCTAGACCTACCTATATTCCATGTAGCTCTAGAATGATTCTTGAATAATTTCTTGATGTCTTCATAAGTTAGCTACTAAATGTCTCCACTGGACAACTTATAAAGGGTATCCATCAAATCATCCCTAATCCATCGAAGAATTACAAGCTTCAAGGATTTTAGGTCATGGGTACAATCTATTATTATGTATTAGTTGTAGTAAATTCTACACACAAGGAGCCATTTCTCCATAATATTATGCCCTATTAGGATCACCAGACATAAAAAAGTATGGCTAAGAAGAGACAACAAAATTTAAAAAATCAAATGATCATGCAAGCAGACATTCATGTAGATCCTAATATTATAGGGTTTAAACTAATACTCGACCTTCTCATAGGTTGGTGAAGGGTTTTGGACCTAATGCATAACTACCCCACAATAATCCACCCAAGCAACCTTAAATGCCTTCTCAACCTAATCTAAACCTAAACAACAAGCTGTCCCAATAGGTCTATAACAGAG
>Ga0115851_101132_pt1 | contig 13655 bp, 9 predicted proteins | sample InSIn2gowninarea_FD_83865 | JGI IMG/M metagenome (GOLD analysis project Ga0115851, IMG submission 83865)
ATGAAATTCCAGGTTGGGTGGTTGAAGTTGACTACAAGAATTAGCAACAACAAAAGGAACATGCAGCAGTATGTTGGTAAAGCATTCAGGAGTAGGGCCATTATGGGACACTGGTACCCAATAGTGTTCATTGATTTCCATGAGCATGCTATGACTGGTATGATGGTTTAAGGCAAGGATATGTCTTGGTTTTTGTATCTTCCGGTGCGAGGAATCCTTGCCAAGGGATGGACTACCTAGGATGGGGGTGCCATTGGAACTTGGAAGGTGTGTGACTGCACAGAAGCGAGTGACTGGATTTCCCAGGGGACTATGTAGCAGAGAAGGGAAGGTTGGGGATGGATTTGTTTTGGTCATTAGCATTTCCAGATGGAATCAGATGCACATTGGGAGTGCACACTTGAAAAATGAGCCAGTAACTATTCACTAAGATGATAAGTGATGCATAAATGTAGCACTAGACATTGGATGTAGATTTGAACTTGCAATGGATTCTGTACTTCCTGGGAAGGAGGTGAATCCTGGTATTACTTTAAGGGTGGAGGCTTGGTTGGAAAAACACTCTAGAAGTCATTGGTGGCTTGAGTTACTAGTCTTGGAAGCCTTGTTTGGACAAACGCTCTAGAAACCTGGCAGCAGTTGTGGGTTGAGTTATTAGTCCTGGAAGCTGGGTTGGATAGATACCAATCTTATGATGCTTTTGTGATGTTTGGATGTGAGGTGGAATCATTATTTATGAGTTGAGGTGGATGGCCTCTGGAAGCCCTATATGGCTTTGGATTGATGTGTTCTATGAGATCCCAAATTCATGCTTGGAATATGGCATGGGGGTTAATGGCTGAAGAGATATTTGGCTTAGCTATTATATGGTCAAGTGGAATGCAGAAGTCCCATCCAGGTTTTGGATTTTGCATCATCAATATGAGTTTGTTTCTCTTTGTATTATATGAATATTATACAGGTTTATATGTGGATCATATGGCTATGTTTTCATTAGTGTTTTTGTTTCTATTATGCTGGTTATATATATGTTTTATGACAGAAGCTATGTATGGCTCTAACCATGTTTTTACTGGTAAATGAATGAACAATGTATCTATGACCTAATGGATGAAATGGCAGTTGATGTGTTCAGGCATCAATGTTTCTTAATGATTCTCAGCGAAGTATGATATCCCTATGCTCGGATCTTTTATTTACATATTTATATTACATATTCGTGATATGTTTGACAAAATGCCTATCATGGCTAGTAGGGGTCCAGCCAAGATCTTATTCAAGTGATTGCATTTGTACTATCATTTCCTTGTTATTTTAATGTTTTGAATATGTCATTCAATTTTGGGCAGTGACTTGGGCTTTGGGCCTATAAAAGTGGCTAAAATCCTGGGGACACTGGCTTGCAAGCTTGCGAGAGCGTCCAGAGGTCCCTAGACACTGGCATGCCCATAGCATAAGAGCATATAGAGGCCAAGTGGTCCAAAATCTTAGTGGGACTTAGGGGTTGATTGGAAACAAGGTTGGGTTGGTTCCTATGGGTCCTAATGATGATGTTGAATCTTTGTATGGTGTGTTTCCATCAATTCCACTTCCTTAATGTGACTTAAGAGGTCGAATCATATCATAGTGGCCTCGCATTGCATGTTTACCCCATTTGGTCAGTTTCTTGGGTAGATGCGAGAGGATGGTTTTACATACAAGGTTTTGAGGCCTTACCACATCATCTTGAAGGAAACTCACCTCGCGGAAAACCTTTCTCGGTATGTGTGTGTGTGTGTGTGTGTGTGTGTGTGTGTGTGTGTGAGTGAGTGAGTGTGTATATGTGTGTGTGTATATGTTGTGTGTGTGTGTGTAAACCTCCCCCTCTCATGTAAGCGTAATGACCCATAATTGCCATGTTGACTCAGAGATGACCCCACCTCGAAGGAAACCACCCCAATGGAAAATTCATTGCACAAAGCCCTTAAACCACTTAGGTATAAGGTTTCAAGGCCTTACTACATTATCTCAGAGGAAACTCAACTCGAGGAAAACCTTCTTGAAGAAAACTCCTTCTTGTGAAATTATTTCTCATTGAAAACCATTCTAAGAGGAAAGCCACCTCGGAGGTAAATCTTTCTCGGTGAAAAATACATCAAAGGGAGCTCTAATCTCAAATAAAATGATATTGGGAGAAACTTTAGGAGACTATGTGCTAAACCACTGAGACTGAGAAGCTTGCCAAGAGTTGATGGAAAAGCATTAGGTAAGAGACGAAGAATATTCACCATCACAAGGGTAACAAATCAAGGTGTAGGGATGGAAAATTAAGTACAATAGATTATGGAAACCCATTTTGTATCACAGAACATAATCTCAGAGAAAATAATTGCAGAAGTTTATGGCGCATGGTGTTGTAGGTGTTATGCTCCTATACCAATAGGTGTCATATTTCATGATTGACTTGATGAGCTATGAATATGTTCATAACATTCCTTGTTGCCAAGGTTTTCCATATTTTCAAAAAATCAAAAAATTTTAAAAAATGTAAAGAGGATATACCCTAAAAGAAAAATCAAAGGGTGAAAAGAATAATATGGTCAAAAAAGTGAAAGAAAATGAACCCCACCAAAATAAAAACCAAGGAAAGTGTGCAAGTCTAAATGCCACTCCTTTTTAATCTTATGCAATAAACAATTGTGTGCAGCTTGTAACTTATGCCACAATTGATGAACAGTCAAACAACTTAAACTCAACTAGTTCATATTTGAATTTCATGTTTCAAAGATAGAGAATAAAATCTGACCAAACTGTTTAATCTTGGCAGATAAGTAGATAGGTAGAGTGAATAAAAGGAGTTCAACAGTTTAATATGAACCCTTGGATGTAATAAGGCTAGATTTAGATAGATTTCTCCATGTAAAAGAAAAGAAAATTTTGATAAGGGTTTGCCAGTCTAAGTGCACCCAAATAAAGAAGAAAAAATGTTAGGTTAAAGTAGGTAGGGTAGGTAGATGATGTTGCATAATTACATGTGATGGATAATGACTCTAAATGTGTTAATTTTTACAAGTGCAAGGCAGACATTACACTGGAAACATTTCAAGCAAGGAAAGGTCAAATAATTAACTCCCCTTCTTATCTTTCCCTAAATTTTCACTAATTCCCCCTAAGTACTAAGGCATTTACTAAAATTAGAGGGGCTCAGAGCATTTCTCTGACTTCTGGAGGGACCGGACCCTCGGCCCAATAATTTAAAAGCCTAAGCACTTAAAGAGATCCATAAGTCATTCATTTACTTTCATAAGTCTTTTCCTAAGTAAAATCCTATTTTACTTAGGAAAATTACACAATACCCCATAAAAACCCTTTTTTTCATTCAAGCCTAAGTTAAATACACAATTCTAATGTTTTTTACTTGGCACTTTTCATTACATCACCATATTAATTTATAACTAATTTTATATAAATCCCTTATAAAGTTAACCACGCCCGTATTATATTATTATACAAAATCCCAAAAAATTACATATCCTGCCCCTATGGTTAAATATAACCGTAAATCAAACAATAAAATGGGATTAATTAACTAATCCATAGTTAATTAAGAGCCCAACTCTGCCACCATTTAATGAGGATTAATTATGTCATTTGGACAAATTAATAACTATAATAACCAATCGCATCACCCCCGATATGATTAAATCCTTTAAATTGCCTCGGACCCCTTTCCTCTTCCCAACAACTTCAAGGAAAACCTGAGTGATAACAGTAGGGACGTTAGGGATTTGAGAAAACCTTTCTCATTATATATATATATATATATATATATATATATATATATATATATATATATATAAACCTCCCCCTCTCATATACGAGCAATGACACACAATTTCCACCTAAACTTAGAGATGACCCCACCTCGAAAGAAACCACCCCAACAGAAACTTCATTGTGCAAAGCCCTTAAACCACTTAGGTACAAGGTTTCAAGGCCTTACCACATTATCTCAGAGGAAACTCAACTCGAGGAAAACCTTCTTGAAGAAAACTCCTTCTTGTGAAACTATTTCTCGTTGAAAACCCTCCTAAGAGGAAACCCACCACAGAGGTAAACCTTTCTCGGTGAAAAATACATCAAAGGGAGCTTTGATATTGAATAAAATGATTTCGGGAGAAACTCTAGGAGACTATTTGCTAAACCACTAAGACTGAGAAGCTTGCCAAGAGTTGATGGAAAAGCATTAGTTAAGATACGAATAATATTCACCATCACGAGGGTAACAAATCAAGGTGTAGAGATGGAAAATTAAGTACAATAGATTATGGATGCCCATTTTCTATCATAGAACATAACCTCAGAGAAAATAATTGCATAAGTTTATGGCGCATGGTGTTGCAGGGACTTTAGGGTTTTGAGATTCCAAGGTCTCGGTCACAAGGGAGGGTCATATGAGTTGGATTATGAAATGACAAGAACTAATAATAGAGGAACTACTGCATTATGATTTATTTATCATGCTTACAAATTCTTAGACTAAGTCTCAGCCTTGATGGATCTATAAGCATACGAGCTTGCTCCAGGACTTGGTCCATTACCATTCAGGTGTTTACATGGCTTGTTTTGGAGCTATCTCTCCTGAGCTTGCAATGGGGCTTTGCCTGGCTCATTCAACCTTTTTGTGTGTATGTGTGTGTGATGAGCTTAGAGATAACAAAACAATGCTGACATAGTAGGCAGGACAGGGACTTGTCGATTCAATTTCAATGAGGCTAGTGAGCAATTATCAACCCATACACACTCATAGGTCTACCGATCTCTTGGATTAATAGTAATTGACATAGATCAAGCCAATATTATCTCATATATCTCCTAATCACTCAAGCTAATAAATATCATGTAATAAATCCATGCAAGCAATCATAAATCCATATAGTACCCAAGGTCCTATAGGAAATCAAAATTTCATCAACATTTCTCAAGTAAATAGGAAAACTCATTCCAAATTTGATTTAAAGGCATAAACCACACACTTGAGCATTGGATTAGCATAATTATAGTCATGTAGCCAACACTGTGAACACATGATAGACATTTAAGTATGAGATCCAAAGCAACACTATCTTATACAATGCAGAGTGTTCCAACTGAAAGTGGGACAACCATAGACAAGCTACAACCACTATTACTTGTATATGTCACCCTCAAGCTAGATTCTAAAGCTTGAGGTGGAGTGCTTCTAAGGATTTTAACCAACAAAAACAACTGAAACTAGATGCCACCAGGACAGACCACCTTCATCCACCAACTACACACTTGTCAATCACATTGTTCAGGCATATTAACATCCATGCCAGCACATCACACTGCAGAGAGCTTCAACTCACTTTTAGGAGAAGAGATTCCATAATGGAAGGTTCAATCAGTGGATAAACTATTTATATGTGGAATAAATCACCTCTCCAGGTGGTTCATTAGTGAAATAAACACCAGAATTTCTTTCCGCAAGGAAACTCTTGGTGGTTCATTAGTCTCACATGGACTTGAGTGATTTTTCCCCAATACAGTAGGTTCTTCAATCCTGGATTTCATTGGTTTCTTTGGCCCTCTGGAAGGCCTCTGATCTCTATAATATTTCACCTAGAAAGCCTCTCTTAGAGGATTCCTTAAATGGATTTTAAATCTCTCCAACGCTTAGCAACAATAACTTGAGATGCTACCTTATCTACACTCTTCCACAACTTTTGCACACTCTAGGAAGCTCACTCATTTTATACTTATCCTCTCTACCTATATGAGAGGAAGAGCATGTATCAGAAAAATGGGTGAATCCTCTCAAGGTCCTCCTACTATTTCCAACAAACTAACTACCCTCCTTCTCCATGATTTTCTAGCAGTCCACCTTATGGAAAACACAACCCATGTTGCCTTAATGTTCTGTCATATTCTTTGCTTGTTATTGGAGCCAAAGGACACCTATCCCTATTCCTTCTTCTTTCAGTTAATTTATGAGATAGTCAGTCCACTCAATGAACCAAGACTAATATTTAAAACAACAATTACCTCAAGCAGTGGAATATGTGTCCCTCTCTTAGCCATTTTAAAATCATGTTACATTTTTTTTTCAAGTGAGATTAACCAGGAGATGTCACAGAGATGTATAATTCATTTAATTCTTAATACCAAATTGATATGTGACATTTAAAAATATTCATAATAATAAAAAAATTCAATGTATGTCATCAATAAAATATTTTTATATGCAGTGTTAAGTAATATTAACATATCCTTGCAGGCCCATGGGGCTTTGGATTGACGGTGAATGGGCACACTGTTAAGGCACTCCTTGTGATAGGTCACTAGTTCATATCCCCTATGGGTGCTTACCTACAAAACAAAATATTCACATATCCTTAAAAATATATTAATAACAAAAAAAAAATAATGTGAATAAAGTAGTCCATAGATAAAATGTCTCAATGCACATGTTATGTAAAATAATTTAATGTCAACTACGTATATTATATATTATACTGTTTTAGAACAAATATGTACATATTATATAAAGCAATTGAAAAAAATAAGTATTTAGGGTTAAAACATTTGAACTAGTCTCACTATTTTATATTTTGGTCCTTTTTAAGGTATACAACAAATATTTTTTGGACTTATAAGTTTAAGCTATGCACTTCATATATCATTCAAAAATACAATTTAACAATGAAAATTTACACATTGTATATATAGAAAGAGAGAGAACCATCATAGATTCATTGGGATTTATCAAGGGATACAATTTTTTTCAAATTTTTTACTCGAAAAGAGGTTTGCACCTAAAGAGATTTGATCCCTCTCGAGCCATGCTAGATATGTGCTTAAGATGGATCTATATCGGCATATATAGGCACAACCAAACTAATAGATTAAACGACTTTTTAGGCTCGAATCTGTCAATACAATTTTGAGCAAGAGTGTGATTTCTTGTTGTTTAAAATGTAATTTTGAATCCATAAATAGATTCATCACCCTAAAAAACCCATGTGATACTTGAACTTGCGAATTAAACTTATGATTCTTAAAAATCTTTATGGAAATTTTGGTAAATTTGACTAGAAAAAGTATTGGGAAAAAGATAATTTAATTAGTTAGACTACCGATATATATATATATATATATATATATATATATATATATATATATATATTAAATTTATTAAGTTTTTATATGTTTATTAAGTATATGTTCTAGAGGTCGCAAGGGCTAGAGGCATCATTCTCAACCCCAATGAAAACAAGGTAATAGAATATTATTGGGGCTTGGCACACGTGGCTAATAATCATTCAAAGGCATGTGGCATGTTTAAGGAGTGTTGTTGGTTAAAACCACTATGATTGATGATTTGGTAGTAATTGGAGATTTGTAAATGATCATTCAAAACATGGTGAAAGAAAAATTACCAAACAACAACAAACCAAGGGATATAATTGAAAGAACAAAGGCCATAATGAATTCCCTCTCCTTCGTTCATTTCTATTACATCCCAAAAAGACACAATAATGAAGTAGATAGGTTACCTAATGAAGGCTCAAATTTGTAGGCAGGTGTCCTAGTTCATAATCAATATTCGAGCTTAAACCCCATCACATAGGATCCATGAATATAGCTCTATACAATAAAAATATTAAAAAATGTGGCAAGGGAGGTCAACACTATACGTGGCCTTCCATCCCCAAGGTATGCATGGACTCTTCAAACATATAAGGAGAACCTTAATCCATCGTGAGTGAAAACATATAAGGAGAACCTTAATCCATCGTGAGTGAAAAATGGTTGGAAGATTTAAGTTGTGGTACCAAGAAGAGAAGGGGACATTAATGCATAGACAAAGAATATTTTCGATCCATAAGCGTCCAATAAGGTAGCTCGACCACCATCTACGATGGTATGCCAAGTTGTGACAAGACTGAGCCTCGAAAAAATAGTAATTCACCTAAAATGAGGCATTTTTCATTCAAGCCTCAATTGATGGATGATTGTTGTGGTCGCGTAGAGGTTTATTTCAATTGTTATGTCATTGTGCTCGAAAGCATTTGGAGTAGCACGTAGGGCAAACTCCTCAAGGCATCTGCTGCTTTTGGGCACTGATCCTGGACAATTTCTGGTGGTGAAAGGAAGCAAGTATAGTTCAGAAAGGTGACTTAGATTAGGCCTACATTGATTTGTTACAAGTTAGTAATAGTCTAAATCCTTGTCAAAATCCTTTGCATTATAAAATTCAATTGTGCAAGACCACAATGGTAAGGAGCTATCTCATAATTATAGTGTTAAAATCATGCTTTAATTATGGGTAAACTCTAATAATTATAGGTGCATACCTCCATGTATATCTTCCTTCAATTATGAATAATTATATTGAATGAATAATATTCTATCCCCAACATATTAAGGAGTGGAAGATTAATGAAGTGTTTATTGTAAAGAAGTTTGATTCAGATGTTGTGCCCTGGGGGTGTTGTGTGCTCAAGATGGAAGTTCTACTAGTGAAATTGAGGAAGCCTTTGCCACTATGAAGGGTGTTCAAACAATCACACTTGACTTTGCCTTGCTACTTATGAATTTCAAAATGGAACCCATAGAGGCTCAACTAGATAAAATAGAAGAAAATATTGCTATCTTGCTTTTGAAATTTAACCAATTGGTCATTATAGTCATAATTCCATTCAGGGGACAATGATAGAAAACGTGTCACAAACATAGATAAAGAATGATGAGTTTGATAATTTGTGCCAACAATTGGAGGATTGTGATATCTCCTTAACACAATAAACCTCCACTCCCCCATTGTTCGTAGGACAAACAATTATGAAAGTAAGACAACTTTTGGCTTGCACGTGCCCCTTTTGAATGAAGGAAATGCCAAAACACAATCTAGAAGATTTATATAATATGTTTTTTCTTTATGTTTTGTAAATTTTGCAAAATATTACAAGCCTTTTGGAAAGTGTTCACTTCCAAAGACGTTTAGTATGTAAGGAAAGTATGTTTGCAGATAGCTATAATAGGTGACAGTTTAGAAAAGGCCCTAACATCATCTAACCTCAGTTTAAAGACAATTGTAATCTCATGGTGTACAAGTTGTGACCCAGCCTATATTTTTTTCTAGAATATAAAATTTGCATCACTCAGATATAATCAAAATTATAATATAACAAAGTGAATTGAATTTATTTATTATTTTTATTACTTTTTACCTTTTTTAATTGTGTCTACATCATTATTATTATTATTATTATGGTTATGAATATGAATCATTATTTTAATTTATTTTAATGTAATATGCATATTATGATTTTTTATTGGAAAATTTTGTTATTAATCAAAATTACAATATAACAAATTGAATTGAATTGATTTATTATTTTTATTACTTTTTACCTTTTTTAATTGTGTCCACATTATTATTATTATTATCATCTAATACTTCATTTTATGGACACAATAACATCTCTCTCATATTTAGCCAATATTTAAATGTTTACACTCATTTACAATTATTATAACATCTTCTTATATTGAGTTGTAAAACATCTCAAGCAATAATATTATTCTATATCTCATTTTTAGAATGATTAATGTTTAAAAATATAGGAAATACCTTAAGTTAATGCTTAAAGAAAAGATACCTAGCTAAAATTAAACTTATATGTATGGAAAATTTCAGTAAAAGTTTAGTATATAAATTTAATTTTCAAAGAGAATATTTTAAATGAAAATAAGAATTGGATTGTAAAAATATAATATTATGATATTGAATATATCAAATAGCATTGCAACATTTTTCTTTTCCCAAAGAAAAAGAAACATGTGATCTTATTCATAAAAAGGAAAAAGAAAATTAGATTTTGTATATATTGAATCTGGAAATATGCCTCATGGCATTGACCTATGGAGAAAAAAAAACAGATTCAAAAATGTTAATCAAGAAAAATATATAGATGCTTTCTCGGATGCCTTTGTCGGGAGCCTGTCCTAGTCCTTGGCTTTGCTTCTGATGCCCGCACCTTGGACTCTGCCCTCTACCGAGCTGAGTGTGGAAAAAATCATTTAACTTTTCCTTTTTTCCTTTCTATTTTTGCACTTTCTTGATGATGATAGTGTGGGCTCTTTATTAGAATCTGAACTATCGAATACTTGTGCTCATTTTGTGCCCCTAGACTCATCAAGTGCTTGAATCGTTACGGAGACAGTACACATCCGATTTTGGGCTGCACTTTCAGACCTTTCCACAATACCCTCTTTTGTATGGTGACATTGTTTTGTGTGAACATCTACATCTGCTTTACTCGGTTGACTTTCCACATTTCCTTCTTCTTCTTCTTCTTCTGAGAGGTAAAGCTCTGATTACTGCCAACCTTTTGGCATATGGACTGACCTCTTTTTTTTTTTTGGATTCTTTTTTCCCCATAGGGCATGAGTTTTGCAAGTGATGTGTTTGAAAATATGAACAACCTTTAAGTGTTTTGATAATCTAAAATTTGGGTCCATTTGAAGTTTTTATGATTTAGTTGAATGTGGTCAGGTAAGAGGAGACTCTTTTATATTTTTTTAGATCCATCTTTTAAAATTTTCCCAGAGTATTTCCATTATCCTCTAAGACTTTATGGTGCCAGAAAGGAAGAGGAAGATTTCGAAATCTCACAAAAATTGGCATAGTTGTGACCACCATATTTTTAGCATCAAATTCTGGGAACCATGGGGTAATGCAGAGCCCTACTCTACCCCAAAACCATGGTCCTTCATTCAAGACATACCCCAGGTCTGTCTGTGTATCAAATTGAAAAATGAAGAAGCCTTTTGAACACAAATAGTGGTCATAGTTGGATGTCCAAGAGGAAAAAACCCACTAGTATAGAGCGTCATATTTAGGCTGGAAACCATTAAACCTACAAATAAGAGCCTTGGTTTGGAGAGAAAATAAGAAAGAGTTTACATCTCGAAGATTTACTTCCACCACATTCTATTTTCTCTAGAATATAGAGGCTTAGAATACTTTGGATCTATTCCAGAGGATTAGACACATTCGCTTCACTATATCCTTGAATAAAACGGGTCCACTAAGATTTCTGGAACTCGAAGCTCCACCTCACAACCTAAGATTCAATATGATGTTGGCATTCCTCATAATGCAATAACCCTTCATCTGGAAGGAGTTCTATAGAAATTTCCCGTCAAATTTTAGGCATGGATGCCCAAACTACTTTGAATACTTTGTTTTGAATTTTGCACCAAGTTAGATTCACTAATCCATAGAAGTAAGGTTTTTTCCATTTAGATTTTTTTAATGAAAATTTGAAATGAGTTCTTTATAGTTTCTATTTGTTCTACAACCAGGACAAAGAGGCAAGAATGGGCATGAGAATCCATGAGCATAATATCCTTCTCCAACAAGGGCTACCATACACACCAAACAAAGCACTCATACAAAAATTAAAATGTAAGAGAAAGGAAAGCATACAAAAAAGTTGTCAGCCCCTCTCGCCACGACCACACCAAATCTAAGAAGACAACGCCATAACCACTGAATGGACACTTGTCTACATTTTGAAAATTGGTTTCAACCAAGAAAAGGGCATTGACAGAGAAAACTTTCGTTGAGCGGAATCCACATGTCTTTAGGGGCCTTTGAAAGACCGAAAAACCACCAAAAGAACCTAGAAACATCCATGTCTAGGTCCATACACGTAATGAAGCTCATACTCCCCAGCCATGGAGCGCCATGAGCACTAGAGATAGACAAGAACCGATGATGTTGATCACATTACAACTAAACAACTAAAACTTAACTCTCTCCATTCTTTCAAAGTATTGTAAAATATATGTACTTAGATATGAGTTTACTATAAATAAATAAAAATACCATCAACTTATTAAAAGATGATAATCATTTGAATAATTTATTAAATGATAAAGAAAAACATAATATAGAAAATCAATAGAATACAAATTTAGGAAAAAATGTTAATGATTATTCATCATATAAATTGAGTAAAAAAGCAATTTCTATGTTATATCATGGTTGTTTATGTTGTGTAAAAAAATTCATTTTAATTACAAATGAAACTCATTCAAAGGGAAAACACATTAATTTTACAATTCCTATTGCATAAATGATGACACATAAAATTTGATAGGTTTTAAAAAATAATAATTGCAAAGAAATATAAATAATAATATTTATTAAATAAATAAAAAATTATAAATACTTTAAACAAAATTATAAATATTTTTATATAAAATTTTATTTGAAAAAAAAAACAAAACCATCGTGCATGCATTTTCGATTTTTAAAAGATAAATACCTTTTTATTTCTTTTGATTATTTTCTTCGCTTAATTAAATTTATCTATTTAAAGATATATACCATTATTAATAATTAATATTTTTATTTAAAATTAATTCTAACATTCTATTTACATTTAAATTCTTTGTCATAAGAATAACCATCCTCGTCAATTAAACTCACTTTATTTAAAAAATAATAAATAAAAAGCTAATCCTTTTTATGTGAGGGTTCATAAAAAGTGTCTTTATCAATCCAAGTAACCCACAGTCCTGAAATCATGAACAGTGAAGTCACCTCGCCCACAATTTCATCCACGGAAAATTTTAAGAATCCTGAGGTTCTTCTGCAGATTTTTTGAATGTGCTCTCTGTGATAGTGCATTAAATTTTAATGGCGAATTGGATCTCTTAGTATATATAGAGAGAGATCGAGAGATCGGGATCTCAGCATATTTTGAAAGTAATGTATAATTGTTAGGCTTGATTGGATGGCAAGTTAAAGCTGAGACCCACAATTCAAAGTGCAGCACCCTCAGTCTGAGAACTAGTCATAGCTTATCTGTTCTAATTGCAGAATTTTAAAACAGAAGTCCAGAAAAGTTAAAGGCTGTGAATTTTATTTCTGTTGCCTTAAAAGTCCCAACAGCATTTGCAGCACGCAAGAAAGGAAAAGATTAGATCGAGAGCGTGATCCTCCCATCATATCTTCATAGTTTTTCTACAATCAAAGAAGTCAAGGGAATGATTCTATGCAAAATACTCAGTACAACTCTCAAACTAAAATTGCAGCTGCAAGAACAGATTTTTTAATATTCACAAAATGAAAATCCTGTGTGTAACCATCTCAAATATGAAAACTCAATAAACAATCAAGTCAGGTATGTGATCAGAATCCTTGGACTGCCCATCGTTTTCCCTAAATGCTGCTGGTAGTGCAATTTCTGATTCATTAAAACAAAGATTCATGCTAATACTGCCCTGCCAGGTGATCATGGTTACAATTCATGCAATGTCTGCCAGAGTTGTATCGAGGGAGCTAATGGAAAATTACACCCAGAAACCAGATTGGACTACATTATTACATTGACAAACTTCATGTACAAGTTTCAAATTCCCCGATCCATTTCCACAGTTGCAGACCTGTAAATTCATCCATTATAGGTTATAAATAAATAAAATTCTCAGAGTTTATGGGCAAAAGTTTTATTTGAGATCAGTTAAATTGCTGTGATCAAGAACATGAAAAAGGATGATTTAGAAATTAATAATTTTTTTTTTTTTTAAAACATGGAAAATTAACTCATTTGCGAAATTTATACCCTTGATACTTA
>Ga0115851_101134_pt1 | contig 13642 bp, 10 predicted proteins | sample InSIn2gowninarea_FD_83865 | JGI IMG/M metagenome (GOLD analysis project Ga0115851, IMG submission 83865)
ATAAACAGGCCTCGATAGTAGTACACACATTTGCGATTGGCTTCATCTCAGAAATTCTAGGTTCATTTCGGGTCCGGACTGTAAAGGAAATAACTTGTGCATAAGAGGAGGCGAGGAAGATGGTGATCTTTCATCAATGGGATTGCTGCTGTCAGAAGAGAAATATTTTCGGGTATTGCCATTCTGCGTGGAGTTGTTCCTATCAGAATTAGTAAACAGTTGTAAGGGCAATGGAGGCGGGATTGTATGATCTGCAACCCTCTCTGGGGGGCTGGAATTGGACTTAACATTAATCATTCCAGAACCTAAGAAAAGGTTCGACTTGGGGCTTTGAAAATTGTTCTCTTGAGATTTAGGTGCCAAAGTCAGAGGTGTTTGTTGATGCTCTGCTTTGAAATTAGATGCAAGCTCAGCTACAAGGCTGTTACTGAGCAGGGTAGTGAGAGCATCAGAGGAAGAAGATGAACCCGTCAGGGCCGAGAGAATTGCCAAGGATTCCGCTGCAGTGATTGAAGAAGATTTTTGGTCGTTTGCATTGGGAACATCTCCACTTCGGGATTGTAAACCGTGAGCAATATTAAGATCGAAACCCCGAGGAAGCCCAACGGCCCTCTCAGAGGGAGAGGATTTCAGGATTAAGTCGCTCAATATCTGAGCAAATTGATCTTTGTCCAGAGAAGACTTCCCATTATTTCCTAGAAAGAAATTTCATCTCGAAATTAAAACCAACTTATTCAATGAAGGCATCACATCACGAATTTAAGCATCAACATATCAGATTCCTCACCTTGAAGCCTAGACAGGATGCTGATGAGGTTCACGATGTTCAAGTTCCCCAAACCCCCATTCTCCTGACTGGCAGCAGCTAACAGTCCACGACTCAAGGCATCTTCAGGTTGAGTTTTCCTCCTGCGCCTGTTATGTCCAGCGAGCCTCCTCCTACAGCTCCTCTTTCCCTCATCAAACTCTTGAAGGGGGTGAAATCTGCACTGTGCAGGCACATATAAGCCCAAAACACACAAAAGAATATATATCTCCAATTCCCTAGAAGTAAACTATACAGAACAAATACCCAACACCCAAAGCACAAAATCCCTAAACCCCAAGAAACAAACAAGAACCTTATTATGCTAATTTCTAACCTGCTGCACTGCTGACAAAACCTCTGCATAAGATTCCCAACCAGTGCCCTGGATGCTTTGGAATGTGCTTGGCAAACTTTATGGCGCCTGTGATAGTCCTTGGCACCAGTAAGATCGCTGCGACAATCATCTACTTGACACATAGGATATGAACTACCTGGAGAGCCCGATCTCACCCTCTTGTTCTGCCTGGAAGAATTCCCATCATCTGCATACGAATATTGTTTCCCTCCCAGCTTCAATGCCAGGTCTCCATCATCATCTTCAGAAGAATCCTTGCTGTGAAACAATGGTTTGGTCGTTTCTTCCATCTTCCTTTTCTGCTCCATGGACAAGGACCCATTACTAGCTCTCCCACCTCCGCCTTCATATCCCAAGCTTAAAATTTCAGGACCCTGTGATTTAAAACCATTCGAGCTTTCTCCTCCCGCAGATACCAAATTTTGAGTGGGCTTGGCCGCAAACATCACACTGTCCCATTCCCACATATTTGAGTTCCAATTGGGCTTGGAACCCTCCAAGGCCACAGGGCGATTCATTTCCTGCTGCTGCTGCCAACTCCATGAAGAATCTGCAGGCTCTGAAAACCTTTTGGTAGCCAAAGGAGGCTCGTAAAACCTACCAGACATGAGCTGGTGTTGGAAAAAGGGCGAAACCACTTGCGGCCCTACCTTTCCGTCCATTCTCAACTACTTCCCTTTCCTTAGCAGGTATTCGGAGCTTTAACACCAAAATGACCCTAAAATTTCTGAGATGAAGCCTAACACCAAAATGAACCTAGAATTTCTGAGATGAAGCCAATCGCAAATGTGTGTACTACTATCGAGGCCTGTTTATTTCATCCCTTATCAAAAGTTTCCCCATATCTTCAGCAAAAGCTACAGGAAAAAAAAAAAAAATTAAGTTCAGAACCCCAAACCTCAGGAGAACTTTACGGCTAGGCGTCCATTTCTGACAAACTTTTTCGACCAGCCTCTTTTTCTTATCCAGAAATGCAAAACCACCCCAAACAACTGCAAATTCTCACACTCTCCACCCCCCGGATCTCTCGAAACCTCCTACTTCCCCGCCAATTTCACCAACAATTCACAGGCCAAAATAACTTTCAACTCACTTCACCAAATCAGAGACTTCACAAAATCACTTCAATACCTCAATCAGCAAAAATCTTTCCTGTCGAGCTACTTTCTCTCAATACTTCTATTCTACTTCAAATCCGATCTCCTCTTTCCACTTCCGGACAACCTCACCCTTCAAATAATCTGTCGCCACCCCACAAATCTCGCCAAACCGCGTCCGTAGCAAAACCCAATCCCAAAACCGCGTTACGCCTTCAATACCCCCACTTTCTCCGGCGTCTTAAAGCACGAGTCCCTCACCCATTCGTGGATACGTTTCGAACCCTCGACTACGTACGCTCCACCCCTTTCAACACCAACCCACTCAAAATCTCCCCTTGGAAACCCAAATCAAACCCCCCTAAACCACAAATCCTCTGTTTTTTCCACGGAAATCAAAACAAATGCTCTGTTCTCTGGGAAATCAAAACACATATAAACAATGAAGCAATTTCTGGGCACTTCCGTGTCAACTGGACAAAAATCCGGACGAGTCACAGTAGGCTGTCAACTGTCTTCTACCCCTGCAATAATTCGAGGTGTAAAAAAGCAAAGAATTCCCAAGCATCTCCCATTCTCTCTCCTCCTTTACCTCCTAGGGTTTTCTCCGCCGACCGCACCCGCTCTTTACCATCGAGCTGTCCACGGCCTATTGGCGGTCGGACAAAAAAATTTCCAACGTGAAAGCTGACTCACCACCACCACCCCGTCCCATTGGCCCAAAACTTGATGACGTGGCTATTTCTCTCTCCCCTCTTTAACCTTCCCTTTTATTTCGAATTTTCTTCCAGGTACGATGTACCAACCGCAGCTTCACGTTCCACTATGCCAATTTAATAATCGTATTAAAATACAATATATTCCTTAATACGTATTAAAATACCATATACGCGATCTCTCGGAAACTTCCAAAGGAACAGTCATGTGGATGGGAAACCAATACGTAACTGGTTACGTCTGTATTTTACCTGGCAAGGTGAATTTTTAGCCTTTTTCAACCGCTGTAACAGATTGATTCCACGTGTTAATTGGGGTAAATTAAATCTGGGAATATTCGGTCATAGTCAAAGGACGTCCACAGTTAGAACCTCATGGGCGTCTTTTGTATGTAGTGGACACGTGGCCACCCTCATTCCTATTACGATGATTTAAGGACAATCTCAACTAATTAAGATTCAAACTTATGTTCAAATATTACTAGCAATTGAAAGGTTAACCAGAGAAAAAATTGAAAAAAAAATTATTCAACGGTATACAATCTTTACATCATCTATAAAGTAAATATGAACCATGAATTACCAAGTAAATAAAAAGCAAAGTTTTTAATCAATATTTTTGTTTTGTTGGATTAAAAATATTATAATAATAAAAAAAAATACAATTAAAGGAAGATACTTTTGCAAGCTTGAAAGATATCTAGGCATTAAGAATGCATAGAGGGAAAAGTATGATTGTGTAAATTGGTAATTGGATTTATATGAACTATAGATGATGGTTTATTATTATATGTGTGGTTTATTGAATGTGGTTTGGTATTTTTAAATTATACTTATATTATATAATTAAGGTAAATTTTATAATGGTATAGAAATAGTATAATTATTTCTTGAAAAAATATTATTTACATAGTGTAGATGATATTTGCTTGTATAAATCGTAGAGAAATAAATAAAGTTTCTAATATTTAAATATTAATATTTGAAAATAGATAATATGCATTGGGAATGGATGTCTTGACTATTAACTAGAGCATCTTTCGTTTTAGATGGATAGAAGTATCAAACTTTTGAGGATTTTTACAAGCGGGTTGTATGTTTTTATTTGTTGTTTAGAACATGGAGGTTGGATTTGATGGTTGTAATCGGTCATGGTTGCAACAGTGGATGTATTTTATGTTGAAATTAATTTTTACCAAAATCCTAGTGGTGAAAGATGTTGAATGTTGTTTATGAAAATGGATGTTAGGGCTTTGTAGGTTACAATATAAAAGGGTGTAATAAAAAGCAATGGGAGCTACAATTTGCAACAACATCGTTGACTAAGTCCCTTATGAGAACAAGGGAGAAGAAAGAGCTTGGAGATGTTATCTCTTGTAGGAGACATGAAGCTTAGTTGATTCACATCTTATTGGGAGAGTAGGTTGTGTGCTCACGTTGTAAAAATGATCGAATAAGCTTGATCTTTTTCCTATCGAAATCCTACAAGGTGATATTGACGAAGGTACAAAAGGGTGATGGTGGTGGAAGATTGATGGCAAATCCAGGAGCTTTTTTTTAAGCATGGACAACAACAATGATAATACCCAACACGAAGGGGGTGTTAGATGACAAGGGTTTATCTAAAATAAAAAGATGTATTCTATTCCATGGTGAGGGATTTAAAACTTTGTTTTTAGTATTTGACACATTACCTAGTTCCTTTACCTGAGGGTAGGAATGGAATTTCATGCCCCTATTTCAAACCTACATTTTTTCTCTTTAAAACCATTTTATAGTTTATTGATTTTGATCCATGTGGGATTCTAAAACCCTAGATTTTATAAGGATATGAAAAGGGCTTCAAGCCTTATGTCCTATTTTAGCTTTTTTGAAGGAGGATCTTGGTTGGATGCCTATGTTTCAATTGTACTCCAGGGATAGCCATGTTTGTGGAGCAAAACTTAATTTTGAGCAGAAAATATTTTTCAAATTTTCAATCCCTTTTACATTGTTTAGGTATGATTCTTGAGGATGATGTCTCTTGGTACATAGAGGACTTTGAAGAGATATCTTCTTCTAAGAACCCTCTTGATGTAAACATGTCATTAATCTTTCAATCTCTAAATGTTGTACAAGGTTATGGATCCTTTCAAAATCCTTATTTTCAATATTAATAAAAAAAAAAAATTGGAGATAGATCTTACATGTTTGCATGTTACGATAGATATAGGAACAATATATAAAAAATATGATGTAGATGATCATGTAATGATATTTAATTTAACGGAATCGATTTCGTGTGTGGGAAAAGGGATAATTTGGAGTCTTTAAGTGTTAAATAATCGCTTTAAAAGAGCTCCAAATTTAATATGATTATTCGTTATACAAAACCTATATAATAATGGCATACGAAGTTATGTCACTTAATAATCAAGACCATCAAATACTAATAGATTTGTAAGTACAAGAACATATAAATTTAATTTAGTTAATTTTTAACAACAATAAAAAGCCATATATTCTAATTTCAAATAAAGGGATGGTGAATTGATAGGGTGTAAGATAATGGAATGAAAATGTATTGAAATATAAAATTATAATATGTTTATAACATTACCTCAAGGCACAAGTTGAGATGGATGTTAAATCGATACATATAATGGTCAATTAAATCCTTTTGTTTAAATTTGATTATTGTGCAAGGTTGTGCAAATTCATATAAATATAAAAAAACTTATTTTATCTACATTTTTTCATGTTGCAGGGTGCATGCTCAATTATAGTGATACATTATAAGTTTGTAACTCGAATTAAGAAAAAAGGATAAATATGCTTAGGCACAACAATGCACTACAAACTTATTATTCTAAACTTTATACAATCATGCCATGAATAAAACTTGTAAATTCACACTTACATTTTATCGCATAACATTGTTAATGATAATTAATTATCAAAATAGAAGATAAGGAAGAAGGCTTGAAAGGCTATGAGCTCTGTAATTTATGTTGTTTATGGTGCAAGCTTATTTGAATATTTCAAACTCTATGTAGACATTGGCATAAGGCAAGCTCATCAAGTTTGTCGGGCCATTTGGTTGACTTATAGCCAGTTACACATGGGGAGGGGATTTGTTAAGACATGTGGCTCTACTAGAGATCGACTAGAGAGGGGTCGATTGGGGGAGTTAATGATGGGTGCCCTTTGACATACGCAATCTCAAATATATTAAAGTCGGGTAATTTTAATAAAATAAATAAATTTATCAAAGCTTGGTAATTTAAATAAAGGTTTTTAATTTAAAAATAAATACAATGGTATATAGGGTCTTTTCAACTTTAGGTTTTCAATTTTTAGTAATAAATATTGAGAGTTTATTAGAGAAAGCAATGGGAGAATCCTTAGAAGGAGGTTTCATACAAGGGGTCTATTGGAACTTGAGCTCAATTGAAGATCATTCGAGTTGAATATCAAGCCAGTTGAAGATCAATTAGACTTACAAAACAGATCATTCAACTTTGAGAAGGCATAACTTTTTATAGATACATCTAATTGAGTTGATTCTTTTTACATTGGATAGCCCTCAATGATACCTTTCTAACGAGTGTATGTATGCCTACCTTTGTTTAAGGTTTGACCATCATATTTGATATTTTCCTATAAATTATCCAATCTACCATGTTTTAATCCAAACGCATCTCATTTCAGCCCAAATGCAGTCACATTTTAGCTCAACATAAATGCTACCATATTTAATCCCAAACACAACGCATTTCTATCCCAAATATGATGCATTTTTAAATAGAGCCTGCAATTCTATTTTTGACATGTGTGGGATGTCATTTTTTGGCTTCCAATTTAGATTTAGATGTTTCTAATTTGAGTGTTTATTTCGCCTAGTTATTGTCTAGCATGTTAGGATATTATTAGAACTTCTAGTTTGCTTTTTGGAATGGATTGTAACAAGTTATGATTAACCAACTTGGGTTATATATAATGATTTTATTTTTCTAATCAATGAAAGTAGTTTATAATTCTTAGGGTCTCTTAGGAGTGAACCAAAATCCTATGAACTTCAACATGCAATATTTTGTGATAGCGGTTACAAGTAGTAGTGACAAAGGAGATGATATAGGGGCACATGCTCAAATGATTCTATAAACCATGGATAAGAGAAAGAAGACAAAAGTTAAGCAAGCTAAAAGAAATGGATGCCTACCTCATATAGAACAATCCCAATGTTGAATAGAATAGAGGAACTCATAAAAAATGAAATTATATATAAATATATGCATGCCCGAACATGTAAGTTTATGGGGCTTCAACCTTCTTTAAGATTCTTGTATTCATGGGCTAAAAAGAATTAGACATCACAAGGGGAACTGGATATTCTAATATTATTGAGTGGATATTTCATAGTAAAATTCATACTGATATTTGAGGAAGGATTGTATAATTATCACAACATATTTTGATAACCATGATTAGTGGTAAGATTAGTAAAGATTATGGTTAATTGTTTTGATCAAAGCCCAATATATGGGTAGGACCTAATTGTTGAAATTGGACCTCGTCAAACTTCAAGAATCAAGCCTAAAAAATGAAGATATTTTAATGCTTGACAAAACACGTCTCCCCAGTGCATTTTTTAAAATAAATATCATTACATTTCAGGTGGTTTAGAAACACGATCGTGTTTTTCCAAAAACATGGTCACCCAATGCGTTTTATCATAAACACGATCGTGTTTCTTCCTGACAGTTCTTGGGCAGTTTGGGTGACCTATCATGAAGTTAAACTTATTTTTTTCAATTTTGTGAGTTCATGTTGATTATTGTTTTCAGTTGGTTAGCTTTAGGATGTATAAATTAGTGTTTCAAACATATTTTTGGGTTGGATTGTGGAATCATATGGTGTAACTTGTAAATTACACCATGTTCTTGTAAAGACAACTGTTTGACGAAATTTCATAGTGATAATTCCACTTCATTTTTTTCAAATTTGTGCAAATTTATGATTTGGATTACTTTTTATGAATGTATGATGGATGAATGAATTATATAGTTTAAAAGTATTTTAAACTTCATTTTGGTACCAGAGCAAATATATCCAAATTGAGTTTATTGGGTTTAAAATTGTAGGTATTTTGCAAAAAGATTGGTATAAGTGAAGAACAAGCATTCTCAACAAAAGAGAATGACAATACTAGTGGAAGAGGTTGTTGGAAATTGTAATGTAATATTGTGTAATATTTCTCTTTAATGTAAATTCACTTAATGCTTAAGTATCTTTAGATACCTTAAAGCATTAAGGGAATAAAAATAGAAAGAGGAATAAATATAGAAAGAGGATAAATATAGAAACATTGTTAAACCTTACCCTTGGGTAAAGGAAGGTTAAAGGGTGGGTTAATTCTTATAAATAGAGAGGTGCTCCTCTCATTATGTAACTTGATCAAACTTGATCAAGCATGGTAATGCTTATCTTTAGAATTTGTAGGAGAGTTATCTTATGAGAAAGTAATAGAATGATGGTTCAAAGTGGATGTACTCCCAAGAGATGGAGGAACCACTATACATTATGTGTTATCTTTTTTGTGATTATTTCTTGCTTTGCTAGATGGATGAATGGCACATTCTTATTGAAGAAACTCCATGTAGATCTTGGTTAAATAGAATCTTTCAATTCCATCAAGTGTTATCAGAGCCATTCTTGGAGCCTCCGTTTCAACTACCTTGAAGTGAGAATCCTTTTAAGAAAAATAACAACAAAAGAGGCAAGTTTTTTTTTAAAAGGAAAAGTAAAAAATTTTAAAAAGGGGAAACTTTTTTTAAAAAAAGGGGCATGTTACCCATTTTTTAGCACATGGGATATGGATTTTTTCTAAAAAAAAGTAAATGGGATATGGTTTTGTAAAAAGTAAACATTCATGTTGAATTATCCTATATTTACCTATTTTTGCCATGTGGTAGTAAGTGGTAACATCAATTTTTTTAATTTTTTGGTAAAGTATTTAAATACAAATGGCACTAGTTGGTTAAACTTACCATGTGCAAAATTTTGTTTTCCCACTTCATGAAAAGGGATGCGATCTTTCCTAATTTTTCTAAATCCTATATGAAAATTATAACTTTAATCTATTTTTTAATAGCTTTAATAATTTTTTAAAGTAATAATGTTGCAAATATAGTATTTGATAAGTATTAAAATCTTTTCTTAAAGTTTTTGGATAAACTTTTAAGGTAAAATACTATGATAATTTACAAATCGTATGCCTTGTTTGGTATTTTTTTAAAGAAAACGATCAAAGTTAATTTACAAGCAATTAATTGCAACCATTATTGTGTAATAGTTTTTTGCAAGCATTGCAATTTCTTTCCAAATAACGTTGGACATATAAAAATCAATTTAATTGATATCATTAATTGATAATGTCTAATATATGAAAACTTGTGGATGTGCATTATGAAAATTTGTCTAATTTTTATGCACTATTCTTTGGTTGCAAATTAAGATTAATTTATATTGCATGAAGATTTATTATGTGCATTGAACTATGAATTGGCATTTGTTATATCAATGGTTAATATGGAAATCTTTGAACTTCCAAAATAATAATGTTATGCACATTCTTTGAAGTAAAAGTTTGTGTAAGCTTTCTTCAAACATTACTATCCTCATTAATTATGCACATTATTTTTATCCTAGTTGGATGGAATTCTTTTTGTGTACACACATTCTTATTGGAGTAGAGTTTGTAAACTTACTCAACATTGAAATTGTTGTGCATTAATCCTTAATTTATTTTTTGCTTGTACACTTTGATTAATATACTTAATGGAGTGAAAAGTTTTTAAACTTTTTCCACAAGTCTTATTGAGGATATTGATAATGCAATATTAACCTTGCTTTGGAAAAGAAGTGTACAAGTACCTTTGAGAAATGTACATTCCTCTCTACATGTGTAGAGTTTTTTGTAATATGCTTCAATTTTTTATGAAGTTACCTTTAAGGGGGAGTAAAATCTAAGTATACTTCCATATTTTGGAAGAATATCCATGTTGATAGATTATGCCACATTACTAGCAAAAATATAAAATCCAAGCATCTCTTTATCAAGAAGTAAATTTTTGATGGGACTTTGTGTTTATTATCCATTAAAACAAGATTTCGTTGATAAATTTATCCTAAAAAAGGAGTGAGTAATGCTTACTTCATCCTTAGGAGGTTTGTTACTATAAGTATTGGCTTGGCATCTTCATGATGACTTATAAGGCGTTGTTGGCCATATTTTACTTCCATATTGGAAAGTTAGATCCATGATGATGGATTGTTTGCCACATTACTTTTTATAGTGTTGGAGTGGTTAAAAAGGTTTATCATTCTCCATGTTACAGTCTTTGATGAAAAATTGCATCCTTGTTAGATGAATGCTACCTTTTTTCATCATATACATCTTAACTAGTATCATGGTTAACATGGCATCTTGACTCACTCTTGGTAAAGTCAAGTTTATTTATTATGGCATCTTGACTCACTCCTGGTAAAGTTAAGTTTATTTGTTGTAGCATATTGACTCACTCTTGGTAAAGTCAAGTTTATTTGTTGTGGCATCTTGACTCACTCCTAGTAAATTCAAGTTTATTTATTGTGGCATCTTGGCTCACTCTTGGTAAAGTCAAGTTTATTTATTTTTGCATCTTGACTCTGTTGGAATGTATAATGCATTATTGTAAAGGTTTTATTAATATTATATGTGAATTCACTAATACTTAAGGGTATCATTTGATACCTTAAGTATTTAAGTGAATATGATAATGTAACTTATCCTACACTCCATGTCATGAGCATGCCCCTTGGGTAAAAGGATGTGCATGTCATACTTTTGTACATTGGATAAAAGGGTGATCCAAAGAGGGATTTTGGCCTATAAATAGAAGGATCCCTCTTTGTGATTACACACCAATTGTGGAGTAAGATTATGCTTGAGGATAGTGGTTAGGAGAAAGAATAGGAGGATTGTAAGAGAGTTGTATTTGTGATTAAGTGAAAGATCTAGTTAGTAGATGTACTTCAAGTTGGAGGAACTACTTACATGTTGTGTTGTGTGATTGCTTTGTGAGATGTATTTGAGCTTTCATGTGATCTTGGTTGATTATGAACTATCTTGATAGTGTTAGTTCTCTCAAATTGGTATCAGAGCGTAGTGTGTGGAAGCTCTTATTCAACATCTTTCTCCATCCTTCTTCATTATCTTTTGAGGTGTACTTTTCTTGTTTGAGGTATATACAAGAGAATGTATAAATATCTTCCTTCTTGATTAATTTGTTTTTTGATTATTGTGATAATAACATATTTTTTGAAGATGTGTTAGTTCATTTTTTTTTGTGTCTAAAATGATGCAATTGTTTACTGACCTTTTTTTTTTGCAATTTTCTATTGCTAAGCATATTGCTAATTTAAAAAAAATAATTGGGTTAGTATACAAAAATTCATTTTTTTTGTTTCAAATAATATTTTTTTTGAAATAAAAAAAAGGGGGGAAAAGATAGTATTTTTTTTAATGTTATAAAGTGTTCTTTTCAAAACTATTCCTCTTTTTTTTATGTGTTTATAATATATTTTGAAATATATTTTCAAAAAAAATGATGGTTGCATCTTTTTTTTTATCAAAGAATATATTTACATATAAATATTTATTTCACAATGCAAAAGAGATAATCTTTTATTATTATTTTTTCAAAAAAATTGGGCACTTGTTATTTTAATTATTTACAAAGGAGGTGCTCTCTCAGCCGCCTGTTCTTCTTCCTACACGTTGACTCCTTTCAGCTCACAGCCCCCCCTTCCTGTGTGACTGGTCCTTGATTTCTTCCAATGTGGGAATATAAGCAAAACCCAATCCCATGGATAGTAGGTACCAACTAAAACCAGCTCCCTCACGCATTGACCTGCCACCCTCCACCATGCACTACGGTCTGCTTTATGCCTCTCTGCCTCCTCCGTAAGCGCCAACTCTGGGAAAAGGTGGATCTGCCAAAGTGCTCTAAAGTCTTAAGGACAAGGTTGTTACTGAAGTGTAGCCACTATTGGTCACCAAAGTTTTGCTCTTCAAGATAAGTTGTTATCCATATATGTTGCTAGTAATACACTGCCAATACCAATGTGGTGCTATTGCTTTAGAAGCAATTCAAGAGCTCTACAATGGTGGAAACCTTGGTGATGGAAAACTACAAAGAGGAAGAAGGCCTACTCCCTCATCCGCTCGATCTTCTAACGTCACGTGCATGTAGCCAATCTCCTCTGATCTGGCCTACTCCCTCATCTGCTCGATCTTCTACTGTCGCATGGATGTAGTCAGTCTCCTTTGATCTATTCTCCTCCCACACACAATCTCCTCTATTCTTCTCTCGCATGTGAAGTGAGTGCTCTACCCCAGCTCCACCTAGTTGCCTCTCTTTCTCCTCCATAGCTCCTCCATGACCCCTTTTCTCTCCATGCAACCTTAACAATGCGTTTGCATCATGCATCTTGACCAACAAACATGATCTCTGCACTTACATTTAATGTTCTTGTTTACTTGCATGCTTCTCCTTTTTTTTCTCAACAACTTAGGGATATCACATTTAGTTTTTTACTTGCAAAACCTCCATGGTGCATTTAATTTATTTTTTTTCATTACTTGCAAGTTATGTATTTCCCTTAAATGCACCTAGAAGAAAACGCATACTCAAGGTTTCTTTTTAACTTTGACTTAATGATGCCTTGTCCTTTAAATTTTTACAACCTCTTTCTTTAGAGGGACTATTTGGGATAAAATTATACACTTAAATTACTAAACATTTATTGTTGAGGAATTTTTTAAGAGGGAGGAAAAATATTGATGTATTTCTTTACTTAATGCTTAGTACTTAATTTTTATGCTTAATACTTATGTATTAAAGTTAAGATGCATGACTTAATTTTTTTTTTTTTTAAGTTAATAAAATATGCTTAGAACTTAATTTTTTTTTATGTTAATGCATATTAGGACTTAATTTTTTAAGTTAGTATTTATTTTTGGCATTTATGCTTAGCATTTTGTTTTGTAAAATAGCATGCTACCTTCAAGAAAAGATCTTTTTTTTAAGTAAAAGAAGGGGAAGAATTTTGTATAAATATTTTACTTAAATTCTTAATGCATGTACTTATCATTTAGACTTAACTTTGAAAGGTAAAGTTAAGTAATTATGAAATATTCATTTTTAGAGATATATAAGCATGCAATAGTTCTACCTTATTAGTATTAAAGGAATTTCTTTTTAAGGAGAAATCTTTATGATTTTTTACTTAATTTTTTAAATGAACAAGTGCAAAAACAAATGACATAAATGCATGTTTAGGACTTAAATGCTTTTTAGATGCATGACTAAGCTAGGAATATTACAAATTAATGTTTAGCACTTAACACTTGCTTATCAATTTTTTTTCATATAAATTCTTTACTTAGGTCCTAATTTTTTTTGTATTTATGCATATTACTTAACATTTTTTCTTTACGTAGGTTCATAAGTTTGCACAAGTTAACTTTACAAATAAAAGATAAATATCATTTTCGTAATTTGCACAAGTCCAAACTTGCATAATGAAGAAGTTTGTACTTTTGTTCAAAACAAAATTAATCATTAAGTATAATAATGCATCA
>Ga0115851_101135_pt1 | contig 13639 bp, 16 predicted proteins | sample InSIn2gowninarea_FD_83865 | JGI IMG/M metagenome (GOLD analysis project Ga0115851, IMG submission 83865)
TGACTGTTTGCAAAAGTCTGCCCTTGTTGAGAAATCCATCTTGTTTTTCTCCTTGCAAAATTTCGAAAAACTTGTGTTCAAAGTTTGGATTTCATTTTTAGAAAAGAAAACAACAATTGATTGTTTTTTGACTGATTTTGATTCTGGACAAATTAGTCCTTAGTTTGATTATAGCTAAGTAAAACATCCTTGAAAGTAAATTTCATAAGCTTTTACTTCAATAGTTTTTTTTAGGGTTTATAGATCTCAAGATTAGTTTTGTTAATGGTTTTGAGTGTTTTATAAAAATATAAAAAATCTATTTTGAAGAAAAAGTTTGTTTTTCTAGTATTTGAGTTTTGGATAAAGAGAAGGGAAATTTTTGTGAAAATAACTAGTTGTCTCATTTTGAGTGCATTGGAAAAGACAAAAGCTCTTCTTTTGATTTCATTGTTAAGAAAAGATTTGTGTTTACAAATATTTGCATTCTCAAACTCTCTCTTAGCTAGAAGTTCATCAAAAGGAAAGGATTGCTTTTCATCTTAAGTGCATATTTTTTAGTGATTTCAAGTCGAGTCTTCACACCACAAGTTTCATTTCCGCACCTCTTGACTTAAAGATAACAGATACATGACTTCTAAAATACTTCCAACTCGAAATTCTTATGTTAATTAAGTTAATTAAACTTAATTAACTATTTACAATTTTCTATGAGAATAGAATTCGATTTTAATTCTCAGTTTAATTCAAGGACAAATTAAACTAGAATTTCTTGTTTCCATTTCTCAACACCTAGGGCCACTGTATTGGCCTCCTTGCATCACCAAGGAACCCATATTGTCCCAACCCCTGATGGGTGATGAACTTCCCAACATTAAAGGGGATATTCACTACTATATCATTTGCATCGTGCTCTCATCCCCTGCATCCCCAAGCAGTTATAAAAGAACAATCAATAAAAGGAAAAAGGTATATGAATAAGGGTGGAAAAATAAAGGTCAGGGTAACTCATGTACCATGCTTTATTGCTCCTACATTTATACACCTACGTGTGGGCTTCCTTCATCATGGCTACCTCTGTACCATGGCATGTGGCTTGGAGTGTTTCCTGATTACCCACTTTATTCCATCATTATATCAGATGACCCCTTATGTAGCTATCACTCCCATAGAGGTTGAAACCACTTAGTAGGGTCCTTGATTATCCTCCTCCTTGAACTTAGAGACACATGTACACTCTCAAGCCCATTATGAAAGTGCATGTTGTTGAGTGATAAAAGGTGTCTTTTTAACTCCTATTTATCCTACATTAATTATCAATCCAAGTACAATTTTCTATTTCAAGAGTGTACATAGTATGTGGCAGAAATTTAATCCAAGAGTAATGTTTCTAACCTGTAGTAAAATGATTTCAAATATAAGAGTAAATGGATGCTCGAAATAAAACCTACTTGCAATTGAAAGAAACTCAATGCTCTGAAACTAAATCATTCACTCAAGAAATTAACAGCAATTATTAGTCAAGGATGCAGTAGAAATAACTCTTTCCTCTATCAACTGATATAAATGAAATCAAACATAAACAAGATCCTCAATCTAAGAACTCTGACAGTAATAGCCAATGTCCTTTACAGTTGTTGATCTCACACTCAAAACTAAAATGACTGATTAGGAATGACAAGGAATTAAATCAACAATGTTGCTAATAGAAATGGAATAAATATGCTATTGTAACGATGTTGAAAGGCAAAACGAAATACTTACAGAAAGGAAATGAACAACAATGTTATTTAATTGAAATGAACATCATAAAAATATAGTTGCAGAGAATAATAATCTTATTCTGATGAAAAGGTATGCAACGCGATTCAGTTACATCATATACAATAAAACAATTCATAAACTCTTGAAACAATGAACAATAAGGGAATGCAATTCAAATAAACGAAAATCAAACCAAATCATCACACAACTATTATTGTAAAGTAATGGTATAGAATAGCAAGTGGATCCACTAGGGCTGGGCCCTTAGCCGCTAGTGAAGCACCGCTGGACTACTTCAGTATAAAATAATGGAATAGCAATTGACTTATGTATTAATCATATGCGAAAATGTTACAAGCAATCGTACTCTATTTTAATCAATGGGAGTCGATGATCAAAGCGGAAATACAACAGTGTGTTCTAAATAACGATAATGAATCCCCTAATCTTTACATGCACTGCCCCTTTTATAATGGCCAGGCGGATAAAACAAGAAATAACAGATAGATTTTGAAACAACGATCCCTCAAGATCAAGAGATCCTAAGGGATCCGCTCAATCTTCTAACTCTAGTCAACTCGTTGTCTTTTTACGCTGATGTTATGGTCTTTTCCATTCTTATCCATAACTACACGCTCCAATCTTGATCTTCTTGTCTCGATACGGATTCCTAGTGAAGGAACATTAGATACTCTAGTTAGTCTTGTCCTCCAGAATGGTAGTTTTCCGTTTCTTCTATTTCTTGCATGGTAAAAGACAATAATTAGCTAATTTGAAATAATCAATAACCCCCTAGTTTTGCTTATAATTCTTTGATATATTACCATCTTAGAATATAAAGGAGTTATGTTTAAAGAAAAAGATAAGGAAATAAATGTCAAATTCATACGTTTTCCGTAGCTCAACACACTCCCCTGCTTACCCTTTTTCATGCCCTCATGAAAACCATGTAATTTACATGCAAAGCAGTCAAAGAATAGGTTGGAAAGGGATTGTCATGAAGTGGTCTAAAACCATGATTTGTAGCTAAAACTTCAAATATGGGCCCTGTCTACCCTACAGGTAATTCATATATGGCCTTATATCCTTCTGCAAGATACCAGATAATAGGGCTTCGAAACCTACAACCTAGCCAATACGGGTCTTCCCTCAAGATGAGGTTACTATAGATAACCAGGCAATTTACAGCTAACTTAAAGTTTTTGTAGTTGAATGGCTCTCTATCTTGTATATTCCAATTGGAAGTCTTCCATTTGAATTTAGCTGCTGCCAAGGAATTTTCTTTGATAGAGAGGAAATATTCTACCCTTTGCTGGAAAATTTCTTTGTGGTGGGTCCCAAGGTCAGGATCGCTCCCTCCTTTTTCATTAGGCTTTTATGTTTAGCCAATAGCTGTAATTGGTTTTTTGGTTCACGCCTAACCCAAAGTTCTAATCCGTTTTATTGTCTCTGAAAAGTGTTATGGGCCTTGAGCCACTTTAACTGGTTAACAACAAATGAAATAAATGCTTGAAATTGTACATAAACCACAAAAGGACTGGGATTCTTCTCCATTTCCTCTTCCAATATAAAATTATGTACATAAAACTCATAGAGTAATCATTGAACTTTTACCCCATGGTGTTTACAATAGTTTATAAAATACTCAACAGTTTTTAATTCTATAGGTTTCCCTGCCCTAACAGCCTTAATTTTTAATTGTAAATATCTTTCTAACAAAAATAAAGCATAGTTTTTGGCAGGGGACCTACATGCTAGAACATCTGTATATAAGGAACAGAGAGTATCCATTTGACTCATGACTATTTTCAGTCTGTTCTTTACCTCTTCAACTCTTTCTTCTGCCCTTCGATATTTATTGAAGGCTTCATTTTCTGATGCATTGATGTCCCTCAATTGATGCTATAATTCTTAGTATTTCTTCTAAGGAACAATCTCCTCCTCAAGCTTCTCTATAGTCCATTGAGCCTGTGCTAGATCCTCTTGGAGTTTTGTTATACCAGGGTTGTCGCCCATCAAAACATCTTTGGGTTGAAGATCTATATGGGTACTCTTATTACAATACTAAGTGCCTATAGTCTGTGTCTCTTTATCGTGGAATGGAGTGTGTGAGGTCTACATTCCTTTATTAAAGACAAGCAGATTTTCTGTCTGGGTGGCAGCGTTGTTGGAGGATAGTGCCTTTGTTTGAATAGCTATATTGCAGACATGCGAATTTTCTATTTGGGCAGCTACATCTGTAACAACTACATGTTATTCCTTACCATCTTGAATGAGTATGGGCTCGGTTTGAGTCTTTGTGGCCCTTGTATCATGGAGTTCAGTTTGGATAGTTGCATCTACTATTTTCAGGGTTCTTCTTAAGATTTTCCCCTTTTTTAGTGTCTTTATTTTCTGTTTGAGCTATTTCACTAAATTTTGTAGCTTTTGTTGTTCCTTTCATAGCCTCTTAATTTTTCTTGTCTTTTTCTTTTGAGGAACAACTATTTCCCTAATTGTTTCTATTCTTTCTAGGCTCGGCTGCTTAGTTGGATTTTTCTCTTCAAGGGCTATGCCTTTGCCCTAGCTAGTTTCCATATCCTCTATTTGGAGCATCTCTTCAGTATTCACATTATACTAACTAGGTTCCTCTGGAGAGGTAACCCTAGTTTGGCCTGCCACTTCCTGAGTGGCTTCTGCTCCTACTTCTACTTCATCATTTATTTCCTCTGATATACTTTTGTTGTGGGCAGAGTTTTCTTGTGATTTCTCCACTTCAATATTGAGGTTGAGCAGACTTTGGGGCTGAACATACTCACTCATATTGGCCAAAATCTGGGCCAATTCATCCTCCTGTAGTGGGTCTTGTGGTGGAATTGTGTTGGGGGTTAAGGGAAGTTCCTCTTCCTCCCTCTCTTCTTCACTAGTATGCTTTGTTTCTTCCTCCAATTCTAATTCTTGGTTGTCTCTTCCTTCTAGCTGTAAGGGTTGTTCATTTTCAAAGCTATGTAATTCTAAGGGTTGACTGCTACTACCCTGGAGGTTCTTAAACATTCCCCTGCTTGTTCTTAATCTGGAAGAGTGTCTACATTTTTGAGGTTTGCTTGCTGTGCTGATAGTTCTTTTTCTTTTTGGGGCTAGTAAGGCTAGTCCCCCATCTACAGAAAACACCAATTATTCCCAACTAGTATGTTGTTGAGCAAGGCTATGACTTACTACCAATCGAATTAAATAATGATGGCTCACTACAGTATCTATATGGTAGGATTTCTTTATGCTCTAAGTAGCATCATGTAGCAAAAAATTTAAATATGCAGGCAAATTTATGGCACATTTATGTTTTAGTACTGATAATAATTTGAGGTGCCATGGTCTTACCACATCCTTTCTCCCGTCACATGTAATGTAGCTCTGCGCTACTCTAGCCAGTTTCTTCCATGGTTCTCCCAGAGATGAAGGTTGAACTCCTTTTCCTTTAACGATCAGGTTCTGTCCCTCATCCCGAAAGGTGGCCATGGCATCTTGAAGTCTCAATTTCTTATGTGTCCATATGGGTCCAACTGCTGGTAGTCCAAATACCTCTACAATTACTATATCCATCACTGTTATTCACCTTCCTCTTACTATGGAATGATCATCATGTAAATTCTACAAAAGTTCGATAGCCACAGTTTCATGGGGCTGTTGTAATTGTGTAAAATATGTGATCCATCCAGCTCTTATCAAGATTTCTCTTGCAGTGTCAAAAACTGCTAGTGCTTGTGGTTCACTGCGTATTGATCGACCTCCTATTTTGTCTGAGTTTTGCACACTATTAATTTTACACAGCAATACACAAAGATAACAATGCAACAACAAACTGTGCATATCAGGTAATACCCCTTTTTTAACATCAATACCATTAAAACTTGATATTAAGGGATCTGATGCAGTCTAGTACATCCAAATAGAAGACTAACATGTATGCAGGAGTATTTTTGAAGTCACCCGCGCCCCCTGAAATATGATAGGTTGTCCTCGACCGGTTGAATGGAGGAGCAATGTACTGGATGGCAATTGTATAGTATAAAAAGGGAAAGGTGTACATATTCATGACAAGATCACAAAAATTATCGAGTTGTTGAAATCGAGGCTTATGATGAAAACCGTGAATAGATATGGAGATGCTATGGAGTGATGTGAAAAGGGGAAAAGGACAACTGACATAGGTAAAATGCTTATGCAGCCATTATTGCACTTAAACCATTATGATTGACTTTTTAAACGATATTTCATGCATAAAAGGTTCAAAAAGAATTGGGAACATAATCTCATTTCAAATAAAGATAAAGAAATAATAAAAGGGTTTGTAATTACTATTGATGTTGAAAAATATGACTCCAATACCATCAATAGAGCTCTGTTGCTCATAGGTGTTTATAACCTTAACAAAGTTGCTTTTTCACCCTTTAGAACCAAAATCCTTTATGTATGCCTAGTGTTATCACTTAAGAAAAATTTCAAATTCTGAGCATTAGTTCTTTCAAAAGAGTGGTGTCAGTCTTCGTCTGGTTTTTCCATGTTGTTTTAGAGTCTAAGATTTTGAATAAGAGTCTTGTTAAGAGTCTTGTTGGTATGTAAAAAGGGGACAATTCTCTGTTCTTGTATATTATTGGTCTCATATCTCACATTAACATCATATGTCGAAACCTGTTTCAAAGTTCTTATGTGCTATGAAACTATCTAGGAGTTTTTGTGGCGCAAAATCCAGTCTAGGTGTTTTCATAGTGCAAAACCCATATTTTTCACTAGCTGCGCTACAAAATTGGGGATTCGTGCAGATCCGTAGCAAATATTATACAGCTGTCAAATCCATCAAAATCAGTTATCCTTACATCATCAGTGGTCAGTCCATACACTTTTCCTATCACATTCAACCGCTTATCCTCATCATTAGGGTCGTTAAATGTCTTGGTATGCTCAGGTTACAAATTTCAAAATGAGGCCAAATGTTCATAGTCATAATTATGTTCGGGTTCATGCATGAGGAGCAACTTGGTAAGCATTCAGTTAGAATTCCTTGAATATTAAGCGAGGCAGTGATCGAAGATTGAGACAGTGCCAGTTTTTCAAATTTTCATTCCGCTAGAATTTCATGGAGGGGTTTGCAGAAAGAAAGGATCATAGGTCAGGCAGATGTCTGAGGAATGAACCTGAGGGTTTAAATATCATCCTAAATAATGATGAAGTGGAACAAGCCTTCAAACAGGTTGGCTCTTGGAGGTTTTGTGAAAAACTTCAAGGAGGCCATATGCAAGTCAACAGGGAATTTTCTTTAAATTTCACAGGACTGAATTCGAAAGTTGGGGTGCTTGAATTGCCAATCTCTCTAGAGGTTATATCTATAGTCATTGACATTCCAAGGGGACAGGAAAGATGGTTTAAAAATTTCAAGTTTGATATGAACCCCTGCAAAGAATTTCTGAAACCGGAGTTCATGGATTCAGATTTAAACAAGTCAGTGCCCAGAAGTTTTGTCAAAGATTCATACGCTAATATACTTACCTACATATAGAGGTACTTCACCTGCGAAGGAAGGTATCATAAGGTGTATTCGTACCACTTCAAACTTCTGCTTCATTCCACTAGGAAGATATCTCTTGATTTTCCTTTTTACTTGTTTCATAGCCTAGGCAAAATGTGTGACAAGGTTCAGTTAAAGAAGGAAGCCTGTGAGACCTTGTTGTTTCATCATGGCTTAGTCAAATTGATCGTTTTGCATGAGCTCCAGAAATTATATAGGGAATGGTCCGTGTTCATGTTTATGTCTGGCTTCAAGAATGAAACTGGTCTCAGCTCTCAGGCTATGAAGAGTTCTCCACCAGCAGCTAGTCATTGTGCAGAAACAAGGTCCAGGAGATTTGTAAAATTGAAGGCTAGGAAACAGGTAAAGGATCTCATCAGACCACTAGTAATCCAAGACACACCCCAACAGTCACAGAAAGAAAACTCAGATCAAAGAGGGTGTACATGAACCATCTATAAGTGAAGCAGTCCAGAGAAGAATAACTAGGAGCTAGTTAGCTAAAGAAAAAGACAAGACAGTGGTTACTGAAGCAAGCCAAGTTTCAAAGGGAAGTCTGAATGACTTGATTCAAGCCATTGACATTGAGGAGTCTCCTCTGGTCTAAGCAGACTTGATAGAAACAGGTAAAAGCAAAACCAGAAAGGCTAAAACCTCTAAAAATCTCAAACTTGATGATCAAGTTTCTGAATTTGTTTTTAAGCCAAGAAGACCTATGACAAGGCATTCAAAGGAGATACAAAAGATGCTACCAAAAGCCAGTGAAATAGGGGAGGTAACAAAATCTCATGAAGGAACTATGACTTCATCAGAAACATCATCACAACTGCATAAAAACGATAGAGGTAAGGCAGTTATCTCGTAAGAGGAATGTAGTGCTGAGGAATTGAAAAAGAAGTTGAAGTTAGCAAATATTGAAATTGCTAAACTGAAAAGAAGTTGAAGTTAGAAAATATTGAAATTGCTAAACTGAAGAAAACCTCAAGCAAACATGCAATGAAGGAAGCTCATTTTAATAAAATGGAGGCTCTATGGGAAGATAAAACAATTTCAATACCCGAGGTGGTCAACTATCATCCTCAATACTACACTTGGTCAGTGCCTGCAATAAAGGAAGCAAAATTCATTAGAAAATTTAATACAAGATTAAGAGCTGGGATTATAATTATGAAGAGGCAAATCAAGGATTTGAAGATACAACTAAGCCAGTGGGAAGGATTTCCTTAGCTAAGGAAAATCACTCAGCAAGTAAGTTTAAGTCCTAAATTTTGATGATTTACCTTTTTGAAGTTTTCTTTGAAGAATGGTGCCTATGCACTCAGTTTTGAACAGCTTCAGGGCAGATGAAAAGGACATTTCAAGAAAAAGAGAGCTCAAGATAGTCAAATTTTGGAATTAAACTGTGTTTTTGAAATTACACAGCAGTTTCGTAGAGCGCTACAAAACTGCTATAGGTGATGCCTAATGCACAGCAGTTTTGTAGCGCGCTACGAAACTGCTGTAGCTGCATGTTATAATTCGATTGAACAATTTTGAGTGACAAAGGGGAGATCTTTTTGAAATGAAATTTTTGAAAGGGATCATTTATAAAGTGCAAGCATCCAGCAAGGGCAAAACAAGCCAACGAAAGATAGATATGAACCATAATTTATTTGTTATAAAAATGATCACAGCGAGTATGGTTCATGATATTTCAAGCAGCATTAAAGAGGTTTTGTCTTCACACATGTTTATGGGGAAGGTCAACAGTGCATGAAAAACATGGCAGTCCAATACATTTTTGTGTAATTAAAGAAGAATAATAGGAATAATTGATTTCGAAGATCCTTGTGGAGACTAAAAGCAGAAAAATAGGAGCAGTTTCCTAGTTTCCATGAGCAATAAAGGGATGAGGCATCAAGGGCCAGCAAGGAATTTCAAACCTCCACCAAAGCTAAACTAAAGAAGGCAATTTGTTAGAGAATGAGTTTGTATTGTAATAAATGCTAATACGAACATGATGAGGAGTTATAATCCTAATTGTTTTAGGTCTCTAGGACTGCTAGTTAGCTGTCATTTTCATTTAATAGTTAGCTTTAAGTATCAATTGGTGTCATAATAAGAAGAATTTGAATTCCTCTCATGCTGGAGGAGAAATCTCAGTTATGTAAAGAGCTCTATATATAGGAGAAAATCGAAGGTGTAAGGGTTGAATATTTTTCAGAGAAAATCTCATATTGAGCTTTGTGTAATACTCTGTTTTCAGTAATACAGTACTTGGCTTTACTTCTCAGGAATCAGAAAGAATTTGATGTCTCAAAATGTTTTGTGTTGTCCTCCTCTCATTATATATAGTGGTATGAATGTGTGATTACTTAGAAATCACTGATTGTGCTCTAACTTCCTTCATACATTTATAAATTGTGTGGCTCTATATTTTTCTGATATATTCTCTATATGTTGAATTCTTATGCCCTGAATTCTATGTAAAGCAAGAATTATTGACAATACTGAAGCATGTTTGACTCGATAAGCCCAATGGCGATTTTCTAAATTGTGTTTCAACATTCTATAATTTTTTCATTTGTTTGGTAGAATTAACCATCTCATTCATTACCAAAATCTTTAATTTTGTGCGAGAGCCCTCTCAGGTTAGGGAGACTAAGCCTTAGCCTAAAGTAGGTTTGAAACAGTTACTCAAAGTCTACCTGATCAACAGACTATCAGGGCTAGGTTTTGTGATAACATTTTTGTGTGTCTGTCGGGAGCCTAAAGATTAATCATTCCCGAAATCAAGAGACTAAACCTCTGAAGGTAGCAGGAGCTCAGAAAACTTTTTGAGGCTACAATCTACCTCAGTGACTCCATACATTTTAAAAAGTTTAAAAGGTGGCTTCGAGAGGGAGATACACACGGAGCAATCCTGACCCAAATCCACCTACTCCTATGGACAATCCAAACACAGTTTCAAGGAGAAGACAAAGATTTACTGAAACACCAGGTACTTCATCTCTTTCAAAATATTTGCTCTCTGAGTTTTCAAGAAGTCCTGTGGATAAAATAGTTGATGACAAAATTCATGAGGTGTTGTTGAGATCAGAAAATGAAGAACTCATTGGAATTATTTTAGATTTGCAAAAAAGAGGGATTGATACTTCATCTTTGGTTTCACTAAAAGATAAAGAGGAATTTTGGGAAGTTGTTACTTCTAAATTATTGTTAGAAAGGGAAGATTTAGATAAACTTAAAGAACTTGATCCTTTTGAAGTCTTACTCAAATCTAAAGCTGGTCTTCCCCTTCCAAATTGGAGTACATTTGTCAGTGGTTTTCAAAGCCCAAGTAGTCCTTTTCATATCATCACCTCATCCTCTGCTTCTACTAGTCCTATTGGTCTTCAAACACCAAGCAATCTGCCTCATATCAGTTCTGTTTCCTCTGTCCCTTTAGTACATGTCATCACTGTTCCTCCATTAATCATGGCCGTACCTGCTAAGTATGCCCCCCTAGCACTGCCTACTGTTTTAAATGACCTTCCTAGCAAATATACGGCAAGAATTCCAACATGGGGTGGTGATGAAGAAATCATAGCAGAAGAAAATGTAGACAGATTCAATGATTTCGTTGACAGAGAGGAAATTGATGATGAAGATGTGAAACTAAGATTATTTTCACAAACCTTTATTGGAGAAGTTAGAAAATGGTTTAAAGCCCTTATAGTTGGAGGCATTCACACTTGGAGAGAATTTGAAGAGAGCTTTCTAAGGAACTGGGGAAATAGAACTAATCCAATGCAAGCTCTTTTTGAATACAATACTCTTAGAAGGGCACCTGATGAGACTATTCAAAACTTCTCAAAGAGGTTTAACAAAGTGTTTAATTCCATCACAGCTCGTTTGAAAACTCCTGAAGCTTTGGCATAGCTGAGATATGCTGAAGCATTTGATTTTGATTTCTCTCTGTTGCTCAGAAAGAGAGACTCTACTACACTTGTTGATATTCAAAACGATGCAATTAAAGTAGAAGTAAACATGATTTCAGCTAAAAAATCAAAGATGGGAAAAGCTAAATTGAAAGAAGAAGGGAAACCTTCCTCTTCAGCTCCAGAAGATAAAATTGATTCAATGATGAAGACCATGGAGAAGTTGATGGATCGGTTGGCTTTTGGAAATATTTCTTCTCCTCCTGTGTAGTAGGAACCTCAATTTAGAAACCCTCAATTTAGAAGACCTCAAAACTAGCAAAGGCCAAGAGAAAATAGGAATCAACATCTTGATCCTCCAATAAGACCTCCTTTTCAGCAGAACTTGGTTGATGAAGAAGATGAGTCTAAAATTCTTGAAGAGTCCATCCATTGTCTTGATGAAGAAATGTGAGGGATTTTCTTGACTAAGGAAGAGCATGATGAGTCTAGTATGACCAAAAAAGGAGAGGAACCTACAGACTATATATAAGGTTATCAACATGGTATCTTTGAGATGTAAAAATAGTACAAGCTCAGGAATAGAAATGTACCAGTTACAGCAAACAAAACACAGCCCAAGAAGGATGCTCCAAAGGCTGTTGAAGACAAGAAAGACAACCCAAAGGCTGTTGAAGGTAAAAATGATTCTCCACTTGGAAAAAAGGATGTTCAAACTCCATCTACTACTAAAAAAATTGAGAAAACTGTTTCTATTTTCAACCATGAGAATGAAATTGCGAAAGTCAAAATATCAGTCCCTTTCAGCGAAATTCTCAAGGTAGATAAATACAGAAGTAAGATTGTGGAGACGCTTAATTCACAACCAGGAGTTGTTAATATCTTAAATGTACAAAAAGATAATCCTATCATATACTTAGGTCCAAGACTTGAAGATGATCAGAATGAAGAATTTCCTCCTTTCTATATAAGCATTAGTATTCATGATATGACCTTACATTAATGCCATGCTAGATTCAAGGTCGTCTCATAATCTTATGCCCAAGGTAATCATGGAAAGGTTAGGATTATAGGTAACAAGACCCATATAAGGATTTATTCTCTTTCAATTCAAAAAGAGTTCAATGCACTGGTTTGATTAAAGATGTTGTTGTGGGTCTATCGCAAATTCCAGCAAAGACAATTGTCATAGACATTGTTGTAGCTGATATTCCACCCAAGTTTGGGATGTTGTTATCAAGACTGTGGGCAACAAAAATCAAAGGCATAATGCAGATGGACCTTACCTATGCTACTATCCCTATTTTTGGTGAGCAAAGGAGGTTGTATCGAGAGACCAGGATGGCTTATATGGTAAGCAGCAAAGACAAACCCCAAAATTTTCCTATTTATTCATTTGATACTGGGCTTGGATTAGCCATCCTTTTCAATGAGTCAATTGGAGATGAATTGGAGGAGATGCTTTCAAAAAATAAATGCCAAGGAAATCAGCAAGAAGATGAAAAAGAGACAACGAACTGGTGGTCATTGTACTTTGATGGATCAGCAGGAAGAGAAGGAGCAGGGGCTAGATTTTGTATCACAAGTCCAAATGATGAAAGTAAGTTTTTCTCCTACAAACTAAACTTTTATTGCACAAATAATATGGCTGAATACAAATCTCTAATTTTGGGCTTAGAAGCTATTATCACTCAGGTTGTCCCCTGGCTCCTAAGGGATACGACCAAGGTAACCACTAACCAATCTTTGGATTGTAGATTCTAGCCAATCTACAACTGGAGAGGGCTCTCTCTTTATGATTGAACATTGTTTTGTTATGTTAGGCTAGTTATGAAGTGCAGATATTTGTTTGGTGTTTGGATGGTGTCATTCAATAGAGTAGGTCTGCAAAGTGTGAGAAGTTCAGACCATTGGGTTAATGGAGTCAATGAATGTGAACTGTTGGGTGTGATTTCTTTGGTAAAGAGGGAACTATAGAGCAGGATAGCTAAACATGGAACAATCTTCAAGCTGGAATTAATATGAAATGAGGTCAGGGAATGAAAGGCAATTAAGAATCTTTCATTATGCTAACAGAGGGAAAATAAATGAATATTACTAAGGAGCAGCTAAGAATTCCTTAATTATATTCAGAGTGCAAGAACCAGGGAGACAAGAGCAATAAAGAATTCTTGCCTATGCTAGACCTGAAGAAAACATAAAAAATGACAGAAATTGAGCACAGAGTACAACGAAGTAAATTCTGGGCTATTCTTTTTTCCTACAATTTAGAATATGATACTTGGATGATATAAAAAACACAGAAATAATAACACAAGAGTTGGAAACACTTATTGATCCATGAGGTAACACAAGAATTCTGTAATATGTTCTTCTGCCATCAAATCCACAACCAGCCAGTTCATCAGCAAAGCATTCCAACAACCTTTATTCAGAAAGGTTCTCTAAATTTATA